>Ga0206112_100052_pt1 | contig 195410 bp, 164 predicted proteins | sample 2B1ome_FD_177998 | JGI IMG/M metagenome (GOLD analysis project Ga0206112, IMG submission 177998) | Enriched microbial communities from leaf-cutter ant dump, University of Wisconsin, Madison, United States - 2B110A | ecosystem: Environmental > Terrestrial > Nest > Insects nest > Nest dump...
GGAACAGACTTCGGGCGGAGATCCATCTTCATGCCCGCACCTTACCACACTTTGCCCCAACAAGGGCGGGGTCGCCGCACCCCGCCTTTGTGCGCTGATGATAGCACGAGCGAGGCGGGGTTCGGCGACCCCGCTCTACAGTTCACTCTTCGGGGTACGCGGCGAGAAAGCCGTCGAGTCCGGCCACGACCACCTTGTCGCCGGCAGCACGGGGCCGCCGGCGTAGCCGGCGAAACCGGCTGCCGGGGCATCGGGCAGGGCGAGCCGCCACAGCACGGCGCCGGTGGCGCGATCGAGTTTCATGAGGCCGGCGCGATGGGCGATGAGCGTGCCCGGCAGGTTCTGGTTGGCGGTGCCGGCAAAAACGTGATGCGCGGTCACGAGTGGCGTGCCCCAGCTGAGCCCATGTACGACGGTGCCCCAGCGGGCGCGTCCCGTGGCCGCTTCGATCGCGCTCACGCGGGCGTAGTCGGAGCCGCCGAGGTAGAGCACGCCATCATGCACCGCGGGCGTGGACTCGATCCAGGAAAACCAGTAGGAGAACTTCCACACGGGCGCGCCCCCGGGCAGCCGGAACGCGTGCAGGTGGCAGTCCCGGCTGCCGGCGATGAGGAGGCCGCTGGCGACGACCGGCGTGGTCACGACCGGTCCCCCGGTCTTCACGCGCAGCGTTTCGCGCCGGGAGTTGCGGTCGAGCATCACGACGGAGCCGTCCATCGTGCCGAACAGCAGCGTATCGGCTCCGTGCAGGCCGATGCCCGAGAACACCGGAGCCCGCGCGTCATGGCGCCAGAGCACGACGCCGCTGGCCGGGTTCACCGCGTAGAGGCCGCCGTCGCTGGAGCCGGCATACAGGATGTCGTCGTGGAGCAGGGGCGAGGCGGCGCGGTGGTTGAAGGTCGGATTGTCCGGCGCGGAACGCCCGGCGAGAAATTCATTGTGCAACGGGAGCCGCCAGCGAAGCGCGCCCGTCGCGCGGTCGAGGGCCACGAGGTTGAAGTGTGTGTCGAGAAAGTAGACGCCGTCCGGGTCGAGCGTGGCCCGGCCGTCGATGGGCACCGTGCCCGGCCAGACCCAGAGCGGGGTGCCGTCGGCGGCGCGGACGGCGTGGAACCGGCCGTCACCACCTCCGACGTAGATGACGCCGTCGGCGGCTGCGGGCGGGGCCCAGGTGCCGGTGCCGAGCGGATAACGCCAGGCTGGCGGCGGCGCGGGCGGGTGGGACGCCATCGGCGGCGGCCCGGCGAACCGGTCGCCGCGGTGGAGCGCGAGCGGCAGGCCGGCTTCGGTGAAGGTGCCGCTCAGCCGCTCGCCGTCGAACCGCCAGCGCAGGGCGAGCGCGGGCGTCGCATAGTCGCCGGAGGCGTCGCGTGTCACGGCTGCGCCCAAGGCGGCGGCGTAGGTGGCCATCTCGGGGAAGTGCAGCCGGAACGTCAGGTCGCCCGCCGCATCCCGGAAAAAATCAAAGCCGATCTCCGCCGTCGTACCCTGAGGCGAGGAGACCGTGCCGATCCAGCGGCCTTCGAGGGGATCGGGGGCGCGGGCGCCGGGTGCGGCGGGAGGAAGGAGGAGGAAGCCGGCCAGAAGCAGAGCCGGCGGCGGAAAACGGATTCGCATGGTGCGGAGGCACGGTGTCATGCCCATAGAACTCCCGGGCGCGCCGCGCGGCACACGAATTGTGTGTCACAACGAGAAGATCCGGGGAACTCGGCGCGCCCGGATGGCGGCTCGTCGCAAACCGCTATTTCTTCCCGGCGAGCATCCGGTCCAGAAAGTTTCCGATCAGTCTGTCGAGGGACTGCCGGCCCGGGATTTTGGCGAAATACTGCGCACTGGCGAGGGACTGGGCGTTCTTGGCGTCGCGGGCGGTGATCCGGAGGTAGTTCAGGCGGTCGCCGAAGTCCCAGCTCCAGCGATCCTCGTAGGTGACGAGGACCTGGGTGTCGTCAGGCATCATGGTGCGCGGGCCGTGTTCGGCCGTGAAGCCGCGGGCGCGGAGCGCGTTGGCGATGCGCCGGTCCACCGCACGATTGTCGTTGGCGTTGGCGAGCACGAAGAACCGCTGCCGGCCTTCGAAGCTGCGGAATGATTCCACCTGGGTGTTGGAGGTGGCGCAGCCACTGAGCAGGACGGCGAGCAGAAACAGCGGAAAAAAGCGGTTCATCGCGGCGGCGATATGGCGGGGAACCGGGCCGATTTTCAACCGGATTCGCCGGTCCGGAGGCGGATCCGCGGCGTCACAACGCCGCGAAAATCGCGCGCAGGTCGGACGGGAAGATCGGCTTGGGCAGGATGTGGTCGACCTGGTGGCGGCGGTAGGCCGCATCCACCTCGGTGCTCAGCTCCGAGCTGAAAACGATGACCTTGCCGGGAAACTTCATGGCCCGCAGCTCGGCCACGAGCTGCAGGCCGCTGATCGTCGGCATGTGGTGGTCGGTGATAACGACATCGTAGGCGTTGAGATCCTTGCGCAGCATCTCGATCGCGAGGTTACCGTCATGCACGGAGTCCACCTTGTGCCCGTCGCGTCCGAGCACGATCTCGAGCAGCTGACGCAATTCGCGCATGTCGTCGGCGTAGAGAACACGGAGCGATTTGCGCGGCTTGGCCTGGTTGCTGGTCGTGGAGGCAGGCAAGGTCATCAGGGAACGAGGAGATCGGTAGCAGATAAGATGCGTTTTGTCGCCTCAGGTTCTGTCAAAAAGCTGACAAAGGTTTTCAGTTCGTTTCCGGCGCGAGTCCGCGCCGCACGAAGAGCGGGCGGATGTCGGGTTCGCTGCCGGCGAAATCCCTGAAGAGTTCGAGGGCTTCCTTGCTGCCGCCACGCGACAACAGGGCCGAACGGAACCGGTCGCCGTTGGCGCGGGTGAGGCCGCCGTGCTGTTTGATCCAGTCGACGGTCTGCGCGTCGAGCACTTCGCTCCAGAAGTAGGAGTAGTAGCCCGCCGAATAGCCGCCGGCGAAGATGTGGGAGAAGTAGGTGCTGCGGTAACGCGGCGGGACGGGCGCGAAGTCGAAACCGGCCTTCTTCAGGGCCCCGGCCTCGAAGGCAAGCACGCCGTCGGCGCCGGGCACCTCGCCGGCCTTCAGCTGGTGCCAGGCCTGGTCAAGCACGGTGGCGGAGAGGTATTCGGTGGTCTTGAATCCCTGGTCGAACTTCGCGGCGGCGGCGATCTTGTCGAGGAGGGCCTGCGGGATCGGTTCGCCGGTCTGGTAGTGTTTGGCGTAGTTCTTGAGGATCTCCGGCCAGGTGGCCCACATCTCGTTCACCTGCGAGGGGAACTCGACGAAGTCGCGCGGCACGCTGGTGCCGGCGAAGCGCGGATACCTGACCGCGGAGAACATGCCGTGCAGGGCGTGGCCGAACTCGTGGAACATCGTGTTCACCTCGTCGTGCGTGAGCAGCGTGGGCTCGCCGGCGGGCGGCTTCGGGATGTTCTGGTGGATGCCGATGACGGGCTTGGTGCCGGTGAGGCCGTTCTGCGGGACGTAGGCGTTCATCCAGGCGCCGCCGCGCTTGCTCGGGCGGGCGTAAAGGTCGGCGAGCAGGAGGGCCAGCGGGGAGCCGTCGTGGTCGAACACCTCGTAGACGAACATGTCGTCGGTGTAGCCCTTGAGGTCGGAGCGGGGTTTGAAGGTGATGCCGTAGAGGCGGGTGGCGGCATAGAAGACGCCGTCCTCGAGCACGCGCTTGATCTCGTAATAGGGTTTCAGCTGCGTCTCATCGAAGGCATAGCGTTCCTGGCGGACCTTTTCGGCGTAGAGGGCCCAGTCCCAGGCGGCGAGCGGGTGGCCGGCGCCGGCGGAGTCGATGACCTTCTGCATGTCGGCGGCCTCGCGGCGGGCGTTGGCCACGGCGAGCGGCGCGGCCTCGGCGAGCAGGCGGTTCAGCCGGTCGACGCCGCCGATGGTCTGTTCCTCGAGCTGGTAGGCGGCGTGGTTGGGGTAGCCGAGCAGGGCGGCGCGCTCGGCGCGGAGCCTAGCCATCTTCGCGACGATCTCGCGGTTGTCGAACTCGCCGCCGCGGCTGCCGCGGGCGAGGGAGGCGGTCATGATCTTCTCGCGCACGGCGCGGTCGGTGAGATCGGTGAGCGGGGGCTGGCCGGTGGTGTTCTGGAGGCGGATCAGGAACTTGCCCTCATGGCCGGCGGCCTGGGCGGCGCTTGCGGCGGCGTTGATCGCGGCGTCGGAAAGACCGGCGAGCTCCTCGCGGGTGTCCACGAGCACGGCGGAGGCGTTGATCTCCTTGAGGACGTTCTGGCTGAAGCGGGTCGAGAGCGCGGCGAGCTCGGCGTTGAGGGCCTTGAGCACGGTCTTGTCGGCCTCGGAAAGGAGGGCGCCGGCGCGGACGAAATCCTTGTAATAGCGCTCGAGCAGGCGCAGCGATTCGGCGTCGAGGTTCAGCGAGGCGCGGCGGTCATGGAGGGCCTTCACCCGGCCAAACAGCGCGTGATTGAGCGAAATGGCGTCGTTATGCGCGGCGAACTTCGGCGACATCTCGGCCTCGATCTTCTGGAGGGTCGGGTTGGTCAGCGAGCCGGTGAGGATGCCGAAGGCGCGCTGGGCCCGGTTGAGCGTCTCGCCGCTGCGCTCGAGCGCGACGATCGTGTTTTCGAGGGTCGGGGCCGCGGGATTGGTGGCGATGGCGTCCACCTCGCGCAGTTCCTCCGCCATGCCGAGTTCGAAGGCAGGCACGAAGTGCTCGTCCTTGATCAGCCCGAAGGGCGGGAGCTGGTAGGGCAGGGTGCTCGGAGCGACGAGCGGGTTGACGGTGTCGGCGGCCATGGCGGCGGCGGACAGAAGGGTTGCGGTGGTGGCGACCATGAGCAAACGGAACGACGGGAGGCGCATGATGGTATTTTTGTCCGCCAAGACACAGGCTCCCCGCGGGGATGGCAAGTGTCATAAGCCGGACCGGCCCATCGGACTTTTCCCGATCAAGGCGGGTTGTCGCACAACAGGTATTCGCGCAGGAAGCCGTCCATAAGACGCAGGCTGTCGGGGCTCGTGAAGGCCGGGCCGCCGTGCGCGGAACCGTGCAGGACCTTGAAAACCACGGGCCGGCCGGCGGCTTCGTAGGCGCCGACCAGTTCCAGCGACTGGTTGACCGGCATCTGCGGGTCCTGGTCGCCGTGCAGAATGAGCAGAGGCGGGTCGCCGGCGTCCACCTGGAAGACCGGACTGGCGAGACGCGCGAGTTCCGGCACCGCATCCGGCTGGCCACCGAGAAACAGGTCGAGCGCGGGCACGCGGACGTTGAGCCCGTGCGGCGTGGACTGCCGGAGGATCGAGGTGAGGTTGCTCGCGCCGTAAAGATCGAGAATGGCCTGCACGTCGGAGGAGGTGGCGGCGTTTTCGCCGACGGCGCCTTCGAGTTCCGCGTGGCCGTTGGTCACGCCGACGAGCGCGGCGAGGTGCCCGCCGGCCGAGGAGCCGGCGATGATGAACCGGTTCGCCGGGAGGCCGAGTCCGGCGGCGTGGGCGCGCAGGTAGCGGAGGGCGGCCTTGATGTCGTGGATCTGGGCCGGAAACCGCGCCTGGGGCGACAGCCGGTAGTCGACACTCGCGATGGCCCAGCCGAAGGCGGTCAGGCCGCGCAGGTCGACGTCGGCGCGCGAGCCGCTGCGCCAGGCGCCGCCGTGGACCCAGACGATGACGCCCGCGGGCGGACCGTCGGGCCGGTGCAGGTCGAGTTTCAGATCGATCCCGTCGACCCGGGCGAAGGTGAGGGTTTCCCCAGCGACCCCGGCGGTGACAAACGGCAACGGGCCGAAGAGAGCGAAGAAAAACCTGACGGCACTGAACCAGGGTCTGCGGTGGGGGGTGAGCCTGCTCACGCCACGCGTGCCGGCGAGGTGGCGCCGGCATGCTGGCTGCCCACACGAGGCCGCGGATCCAACGGCGAGGGTTGTCATTGCGCCGTGTCGAGCAGCTTCATGAATTGCTCGGGATAGCGGGTGCCGGCGACGGCGGAGGCGGGGAACACCGCTTCGATTTCGGCGAACTCGGCCTTGCCGAGCTTCACGTCGAGCGCGCCGAGGTTTTCGTCGAGGTTCGTGATCCGGCGCGTGCCGGGAATGGGCAGGATGTGGTCGCCCTGGGCGAGCACCCAGGCGAGCGCGAGCTGGCTGGCGGTGCAGCCCTTGCGCGCGGCGAGCTCCTGGATCTTCACGACGAGCTCGAGGTTGCGCGCGAAGTTTTCGCCCTGGAAGCGCGGCTGCGCGCGCCGCTGGTCGTCGGGGGCGAAATCGTCGGGGCTGCGGAAGCGTCCGGTAAGGAAGCCGCGGCCGAGCGGACTGTAGGGCACGAAGGCGATGCCGAGTTCGAGACAGACGGGCAGCACCTTGTCCTCCACGTCGCGCGACCACAGCGAGTATTCGCTCTGCACGGCGGCGATCGGGTGGATCGCGCTGGCCCGGCGCAGGCTGGTGGCGCCGGCTTCGGAGAGGCCGAGGTGGCGCACCTTGCCGGCTTTCACGAGGTCGGCCATCGCGCCGACGGTCTCCTCGATCGGCACGGTCGGGTCCACGCGGTGGGCGTAGTAAAGGTCGATGACGTCGGTGCCGAGGCGCCGGAGGCTGGCATCGCAGGCGGCGCGCACATAGTCGGGCTTGCCGCTCACAACGCGCTTGTGCGGGTCGGCGCGATCGCGGATGAAGCCGAATTTCGTGGCCAGGAACACTTCGTGCCGGCGGGTCTTCAGGAGTTTGCCGATCAGCACCTCGTTGTCGCCGTAGCCGTACATGTCGGCGGTGTCCAGGTGGGTGACGCCCCGGTCGAGCGCATGGTTCAGCGTGGCGAGGGATTCGGCTTCGTCGCGCGGGCCGTAGAAATCGGACATGCCCATGCAGCCGAGGCCGAGGGCGGGGAGGAGCGGGCCGTTGCGGCCCAACTGGCGCTTGTACATGTCGCGGAGGCTAGCCAGCGGCGGGCGAAAGTAAAACCGCGGTCCTGTCAGCGGCCGTTTTCACCTGGATTGCTGAAACCGTTGCACCCGCTCGCGCAGGCCGGGGAAATCGGGACGGAGCCGCAGCGCCTCTTCCCAGTGCTTGATCGCGTCGTCGCGCCGGCCGGTGAGCGCGCGCATGTACCCGAGCCCGGCGTGGGCCTCGGCGCTGTCGGGGCGCCGGGCGATGACCGCTTCGTACGCGGCGGCGGCTTCCTCGAACTTCCGCTGGCGGGCCAGCAGTTCGGCAAGGACGAGCCGCGTCTGCGCGGAGTCGGGCAACAGCTCCGCGGCGCGCCGGAGCCCCGCCTCGGCCTCGTCCAGCCGGCCAAGTTGCTGCAGCAAGAGGGCGCGCAGGTAGTAGCCGCGGGCGTAGCCGGGATCGGCGTCGGTCAGCATCCGGTAATTGTCCGCCGCCTCGGCCAGGCGTCCGGTCTGGGCGAGCACATGCGCGAGCGCCAGGCGGCCCCAGTGGTTCGTCGCGTCGAGCCCGAGCGCGCGCCGGGCATGGCGTTCGGCTTCCGGCAGGTTGTTCGCCTCATGGAGCGTCAGGGCGAGGTAGGCTTCCGCGTTGGCGCCGGTCGGGTTCATGGCAACGGCCCGGCGGTAGAGCGTCTCCGAGTCGCGCCAGAACGACTGCTGCCACCAGGTCGTGGCGGCGCAGGCGGCGAGGATGAGCACGCTGACAACGGTTTTAAGGCGGGCGGCCAGCGGAAGCGCGGCGAGGCTGGTCAGCGCGGCGAGCTGCAGGCCGAGAATGGGCAGGTAGGTGTAGCGATCGGCCATGGCCTGCAGCCCGACTTGCAGCACGCCAAGCGCCGGCAGCAGCATGGCCAGAAACCAGATCCAACCGGCGAGCAGCCATGGCTCGCGCTCCCGCCGCCGCCAGGCCAGCGCGGTCAATCCGAGAACGGGCACGGCCGCGGCGGCGACGGTCATCGCCGGCCAGGCGCCGGGGTGCTCGTAGAAGAAAGCCAGGTCCAGCGGCCAGACGACGTTGCCGAGGTAGCGCGTGATCGAGACGACGGCATTGCCGAGCCGGTCGGCCAACGGAATGGACAAGGAGAAGGCCTTGATCGCGACCTGCATCTTGATCGTCACCACGGCGATCACGGCCGAGAGCAGGAAGAAGGGGAGTTTCTCCATCAGCACGCAGCGATGCGCGGCCGACCAGCCCGGGGACGGCTTCAGCGACAACCGGCCCAACGGCCAGAGATCCAGCGCAACCAGCACGATCGGAAGAGTGACGACCGAAGGCTTGGACATCAGCCCGCCGAGGAAAAGCGCCAGCGTCAGCGCATACGCGCGGCCGGCGGGCCGGCCGGCTTTGCATTGTTCCCCGTAGCGCAGGTAGGCGAGCAGCGTGGCAAAGAAGAAAAAGCCGCTCATCATGTCCTTGCGCTCGGTCACCCAGACGACCGATTCGACGCGCAGCGGATGCCAGGCGAAGAGGGCCGCCGAGACGAAGGCGAGCGCCCACGCCCCGGTGAGCCGGCGGCAGAGCAGGAAGGCGAGCACGGCGTTCGCCGCGTGCCAGGCGATGTTGACCGCGCGGTGGCCGGTCGCGTCGGCGCCGAAGAGCCGCCAGTCGATCATGTGGGAGATCCACGTGAGCGGCTGCCAGTAGTCGGTGCGCCCGGTGAAGGCCCATGCGAGGCTTTCCCAGGTGAGGCCGGCCTGCACGTGCGGATTTTCCGACACATACGCCGGGTCGTCGTAGTTGATGAAGTCGTAGCCGAGCGAGCGGCTGAAAATCAGGAGCGTGCCGGCGACCAGCGCGGCGACGAGCCACCAGGTCGACGGCGGGGGGCGGGAGGTGTCGGTGGGGCGGGACGGCACGCTGAATTGCCTGACTTTCGTCTCTCCGCTTGGCAAGCGCGGGGCGCGCTGTTCCACTCGCGTCATGCGGTTACCCCTCCTCGCCCTCCTCGCGGCCGGCGGCTGCGCTTGTCTCCATGCCTCGGCCGGTCGCGACTGGCCGGTTTACCTCGGCGACAAGTCGGCCAGCCATTACTCCACGCTCACCCAGATCACCCCGGACAATGTCGCGCAGCTCGAGGTGGCATGGACTTTCCACGCCGGCGACATGCGCGAAGGCGCCACGCAGATCCAGTGCAATCCGCTGATCATCGACGGCGTGCTCTACGGCACGACGCCGCAGACGAAGGTCTTCGCGCTCGACGCCGCCACGGGGCGCGAGCTGTGGCGCTTCGCGCCCGAGCAGCCCAACGGCCTGAACCGCGGTCTCTCTTACTGGACCGACGGCAAGGAGCAGCGCATCCTCTTCGGCAACGGCCAGTGGCTGCATGCGCTCGATGCAAAGACAGGGCAACTCATCCCGACCTTCGGCACCGGCGGACGCGTGGATCTTTCGCTGGGGCTCGGTCGCGACGCGACCGGGCTCGCCATCCAGGCCAACACGCCCGGCGTCGTTTTTCGCGACCTGCTGATCCTGGGGTTTCGTGCCGGCGAGGGCCCGGCGCCCGCGGCGCCCGGACACCTCCGCGCATTCAACATCCGCACCGGCGAAATCGCGTGGACCTTCCGCACGATTCCCCATCCGGGCGAGCCCGGTTACGAAACCTGGCCGGCCGACGCCTGGCAGCGGATCGGCGGCGCGAACGTCTGGACCGGCATGACGCTCGACGAGGAGCGCGGCCTCGTGTTCTGCCCGGTCGGCTCGGCGGCCTTCGATTTCTGGGGCGGCGACCGCCACGGCGACAACCTCTACGCCAACTGCCTCCTCGCGCTCGACGCCGCCACGGGCCGGCGCGTCTGGCATTTCCAGTTCGTGAAACACGACGTGTGGGACCGGGATCCTCCTTCGCCGCCGACCCTGCTCACGATCCGCCGCGACGGGCGCGAGATCCCGGCCGTGGCGCAGACGACGAAAACCGGCCACGTGTTCGTGTTCAACCGCGAGACCGGCGAGCCGCTGTTTCCGATCACCGAAATCGCGGTGCCGAGCTCGGACCTGGCGGGCGAGCTGACGTCCGCCACACAGTCCGTGCCGCTGAAACCCGCGCCGTTCGCGCGCCAGCATTTCACCTACAACGAGATCACGGGCCGCACGCCGGAGGCGCATCGCGCCGTGTTGCAGCAATTCTCGCGGCTGCGGCCGCATGTGCCGTTCCAGCCGCCGAGCCGCGAGGGCACGATCATTTTCCCGGGCTACGACGGCGGGGCGGAGTGGGGCGGCGCGGCCGCCGATCCATCGGGCGTGCTCTACGTGAACAGCAACGAGATGGCGTGGATCCTCACGATGGTCGAGACCAGCGGCGCCGGCTCGCCGGGCGAGCAGATCTACCGGCAGAACTGCATCGGCTGCCACGGCGTGAACCGCGAGGGCAACCCGGCCGCCAGCATCCCGGCGCTCACCGACATCGGCGCCCGGCTCACGCGCGACCAGGTGCTCGAGGTCATCACCCACGGACGCGGCGTCATGCCGCCATGGGGTTTTCTTTCGCAACAGCAGCGCGAGGCGGTCACAGGATTTTTGCTCGGCGAGGTCCCGCCGGCGCGCAGCGGAGGCGGCAAGGCGGAATGGGTGACGTGGATGCCCGACCGGCGCGAGGCCGCGCCGCCGCCCTACACGCACACGGGTTACAACCGCTGGCTCGATCCCGACGGCTACCCGGCCGTGAAGCCGCCGTGGGGCACGCTCCACGCGATCGACCTGAACACCGGCGACTACCGCTGGAGCGTGCCGCTGGGCGAATACGCCGAGCTGACCGCGCAGGGCGTGCCGCCGACCGGCACCGAAAACTACGGCGGCCCGCTCGTCACGGCCGGCGGCCTGCTTTTCATCGGTGCGACGAAGGACGAGTGCTTCCGTGCGTTCGACCCGAAAACCGGCCGCGAACTCTGGAAGGTGCAGCTGCCCTCCGGCGGCTACGCCACGCCCGCCACCTACGAGGTGGACGGACGCCAGTATGTCGTCATCGCCTGCGGCGGCGGCAAGATGGGCACGAAGAGCGGCGACGCCTACGTCGCCTTCGCGCTGCCCAAGAAACCCTGATTCTCACCCCCATGATCACGCGCCTCCTGCCGGTCCTGCTCGCTCTCGTCGTTTCCGCTTCCGCCGCGCCATCGGCGCCGATCCCGCTCTGGCCGGGTCAGGCGCCCGGCGAGACGCGTGAATTCCCGGCCGAAGGCGACGCCACCAAGCCGACCGACCCGCTCGTGAACGGCGTTCCGATTGTACGCCTGGGCAACGTCACCCGGCCGACGATCACCGTCTACCGGCCCGATCCGGCCAAGGACACGGGCGCGGCCGTCATCGTGGCGCCGGGCGGAGGGTACAGCATTTTGGCGTGGGAACTCGAGGGCACCGAGATCTGCGAATGGCTCAACTCGATCGGCGTCACGGGCGTTCTGCTCAAGTACCGGGTGCCGGCGCGCCCCGACCGCGCGCGTCATGCGGCGGCGCTCGATGACGCGCAGCGCGCGTTTGGTCTGGTGCGGCATCGCGCGGCGGAGTGGGGGATCGATCCCAAGCGCATCGGCATGCTGGGGTTCTCCGCAGGTGCCCACCTTTCCGTTGCGCTCGCGACCGGCCATGCGACGCGCACCTATCCGGCCGTGGACGCGGCCGACGCCGTGAGCTGCCGGCCCGATTTCCTCGTGTTGATCTATCCCGGTGGCATCGTGGATCGCGACCAGACGAGCACCGTGCGCCCCGAGGTTGCGCCGGTGAAGGGCGACGCGCCGCCGGCGATCATCGTGATGACGCAGGATGATCCCGTGCGCGTGGAGAACGCGCTGGCGTACTACGCCGCGCTCAAGCAGGCCGGCGTGCCGGCCGAGATGCATCTCTATCCGACCGGTGGTCACGGGTATGGCCTGCGGCGCACCGAGCACCTCGTCACGACCTGGCCCGACCGCGTGGCCGCGTGGCTCAAGGCCGGCGGCTGGCTCGCCCGCGCCCGATGAGCGGTCCGACCCGGCGCGAATTCATCCGGCAGGCGGCGGGCGCCGCGGTGCTGTTGTCGCTGGCGGACGTGAAGGCGCTGGCCGCCTCCCCGGCGGCGGTGAACGCCGGTCCGTGGTACCGTCGCGCGCTGCGCTGGGGGCAGACCAACCTCACGGAGATCGATCCGCAGCGCATCGACCTGACGTGGTGGCGCGCGCACTGGAAGCGCACCGCGCTGCACGGCGTGGTCGTCAACGCCGGCGGCATCACGGCCTATTATCCGACCGAGGTGCCGTTTCACAAACGTTCCGCCCACCTCGGCGGCCGCGACCTCTTCGGCGAGATCACCCGCGCCGCGCACGAGGACGGGCTGGCGGTGTTTGCACGGATGGACTCGAACCGCGCGGCGGAGGAATTCTACCAGGCCCATCGCGACTGGTTCGCCCACGATGCCGACGGCCGGCCTTACAAGGTCACCAACCTTTACCAGGCCTGCGTGAACAGCCCCTATTACGACGACACCATGCCGGCGATCCTGCGCGAAATCGCGGCGCGCTACCGGCCCGAGGGCTTCACCGACAACAACTGGAACGGCCCGATGCGCCACCAGCCGTGCTACTGCGCCAACTGCGAACGGAAGTTTCGCGCGCGCACCGGCGAGGGTGTTCCGCGCCGGGCCGATTGGAGCAGCCCGCTTTATCGCGAGTGGATCATGTGGAATTACGAGCGTCGCCTCGAGATCTGGGACCTGTTCAACCGCACGACGCGGGAGGCGGGCGGCCCGGACTGCATCTGGGTCGGCATGGTGTCGGGCTCGCAGAACTGGGAGGCGCGCGCCTTCCGCGACGACCGCGAGATTTTCCGCCGCGCCGACCTCGTGATGCTCGACCACCAGCGGCGGCACGACAACGAGGGGTTTCAGAACAACGGCGAGATCGGCAAAAAGATCCGCAGCGCCGGCGGCTGGGACAAGGTCGTGCCCGAGAGCATGGCGCAATACCACCTGGGCGAGCGGAACTTCCGTCTCGCCGCCAAGCCTCCGGCCGAGGTGCGGCTGTGGGCCGTCGAGGGCATTGCGGGCGGCGTGCAGCCGTGGTGGCACGTCGTCGGCGCGGCGCAGGAGGACCGCCGTCTGCTCGAGACCGCCGTGCCGCTCTGGCAGTGGCATCGCGACCACGAGGAGTTCCTCGTCAACCGCCGTCCCGTGGCGCCGGTCGGTCTGCTCTGGTCGCAGCGCAACATGGACTTTTTCGGGCGCGATGACGCCGGCCCGCAGGTGGACGAACCGTGGAACGGCTGGATGCAGGCGCTCGTGCGCGGGCGCATTCCCTACGTGCCCGTGCACGTGGACGACATCGCCGCGCAAGCCGCCGAGCTCGGGCTCCGGACGCTGATCCTGCCCAACCTCGCGGCCTTGTCAGACGCGCAGGTGGCGGCGATCCGGGAATTTGTCGCCGCGGGCGGCAACCTCGTGGCGACCGGTCTCAGCTCGCTTTGCAACGAGTGGGGCGAGGCGCGTGCCGATTTCGCGCTCGGCGATCTGTTCGGGGTGCGGCTGCCCGCCGGCCATGCCTGGCGCGACGAGGCGAAACGCACCGCCTGGGCGCGCGGCTGGACGCAGACCTACCTGCGTCTGCCGGACGAAGCCGGCGGTGCACGGCATGAAGTTCTGCGCGGTTTCGTCGGCACGGACATCCTCGCGTTTGGCGGCGAACTGGCCGCGCTCACGGTTGCGCCCGGGGCGAACATGGTTCTCACGCACGTGCCCGCCGTGCCGGTGATGCCGGTCGAGGAGGTGTGGATGCGCGAGCCGCGCACGGCCATTCCCGCGCTGGTCCTGAGCGAGCCTTCCGGGGGTGGCCGCGTGGCCTATTTGCCGGCGGATGTGGACCGACGCTTTGCCCGGGAGAACCTGCCCGATCACGGCGATCTGCTGGCGGCGATCGCGCGCTGGAGCCTGCGCGACCAACTGCCGTTGCGGGTCGAGGGGGCAGGTTTGGTGGATGCCCATCTTTACCGGCAGGAAGGACGGTTCGTGCTGCATCTGGTGAATCTCACCAGCGCCGGTACCTGGCGCGCGCCCGTGCACGAATTGATTCCGGTCGGTCCGTTGAAGGTGTCCGTTCACGCGCCGGCGTCGTCGTCGGTCCGCTCGCTGGTTTCCGAGCGTGCGTTCGCCGCGACGGTCTCGGCGGACGGTTGGATCACCTTCGAGGTTCCGCCCGTCGGCGACCACGACGTGCTGGTGATCGGATAAAAGCCGCGCTGGGGCGGACGCCGGGAGTTATGGGTGGGAGCGAGCTTGCTCGCGACACCGCACGTCCCGAGTCGCGAGCAGGCACGCTCCCGCAGGTTCAAATCGAGCGGGAGCACGCTGCGGGACATTCCGAGGAAACAAAAAAACCGGCCGCGGGGGCGGCCGGTTCGAGAGGGAGGGTTGCGGCCTCAGGCCAGCGGCACCGGATTGATGCTGCCGTCGGCGGCGTAGGTGAGCTCCTTCACCTTCACGCAGCGCAGGTGGTTCTTGCCGCCGGAGAGCGAGGCGTCGTGGTGGAACAGCCACCACTTGCCGCCGTGCTCGACGATGGAGTGGTGCGTGGTCCAGCCGATGACGGGCTCGAGGAAGCGGCCGCGGTAGGTGTAGGGACCGCGGGGATTGTCGCTCGTCGCGTAGACGAGGTAATGGGTGTCGCCGGTGGAGTAGGAGAGGTAGTACAGCCCCTTGTATTGGTGGATCCACGGTCCCTCGAAATAACGGCGGTCATGGTCGCCCGCGAGGAGCGGCTGGCCCTTCTCGTCGAGGATCTGGATCTCGGTGACCGGGCCCTTGAACGACTTCATGTCGTCGCTGAGCTCGGCGATGCGCGGTCCGATCGCCGGCTCGTGAGCCGCAGGTTCCTCGCCTTTGGGGTCGAACTGGCCGGTGCGCCACTTCTGCAACTGGCCGCCCCAGATACCGCCCCAGGCGAGCCAGGCCCGGCCGGTGTCGGCGTCGTTCAGGCAGCAGGGATCGATGCTGCAGGTGCCCGGAATCGGTTCCGGCTCGGCCTTGAACGGGCCCTCGGGCTTGTCGCTGATCGCGACACCGATGCGAAACACGCCCTGCTTGTCGCGGGCGGGGAAATAGAGGTAGTATTTGCCGTTCTTGAACGCCGCGTCCGGCGCCCAGAGCTGTTTGTCGGCCCACGGCACGTCCTTGAGGTCCAGCGCGACACCGTGGTCGGTGACAGGCGCGCCGACGCGGTCCATCGACAAGACGTGGTAGTCCACCATGTCGTACTGGTCGCCCAGATCGTTGTCGGGGATGTTACCCTCGCGGTCGTGGGACGGATAGACGTAGATGCGTCCGTTGAAAACGTGCGCTGAGGGATCGGCCGTGTAGATGTGCGAAATCAGAGGGGTGTCGGACATGGAACGGGAAGTCTGCCGCCCGGCCGATTGGACTGGCTAGTAACATTTTGCTCACTTGTTAGAGCACCCCTTTTCCCGGAATCGGGATGCAAAAAAGCCGCCCCGGAGGGCGGCTTGAAATCGGAAGAGCTGAGGGAGTTGGTTCAGTTCGTCACGTCGTGCGAGTTGCTGCGCTCGCGGATCGGGACGTAGAGTTTGTACCATTCCTGCTGCGCGGGGCTGTTGGCGTAGTCCTTGAGGGCCTGCTCGTCCTTGAACTCCATGACGAACACGGCGGACCAGTCGCCCTGCTTCTTGATGGTGTTGGTCCAGACGCGGGTGATGCCCGGATAGCCCTTCTGCAGGGCATGCACGCCGTCGAGGGCGGCCTTGACCTGCTCAGGGGTGGCGTCGGCCTTCCACTTCACGCTGACGACATGGATGACGGACTTGGGGGCGGCGTCGGCTGCCGTGGCGGTGGTCGCGCCGAGCACGAGGGCGGCGGCGGTCAGGAGGCTGAGGAGGATTTTCTTCATGGTGGGGTGTGGTTGCTGGGACGCGCCGCACGATGCGGTGGCGTCGGGGCCCTAGAGGAATCGGGATTGGCGTTTCCGCAAGGCCGTTCTGTGGCGGTGGATTTGACGGCCCGCCGGGCGGGCGCAAGGCTGCGGCATGGCACAACAAAGGCTCGGTGCGGTGTCCTACCTGGTGCGGGATTACGACGAGGCGATCGCGTTCTTCACGCAGCGGCTGGGTTTCCGGCTGGAGGAGGACACGGCGCTGGACGGCGGCAAACGCTGGGTGCGCGTGGCGCCGCCGGGAAGCGCCGGGCCGTCGTTGCTGCTGGCGAAGGCCGTGACGCCGGAGCAATCGGCGGCCGTGGGCCGGCAGGCGGGTGTTCCTGTTTCTCGAGACCGACGATTTTACGCGCGATCACCGGGCGATGCTGTCCGCCGGCGTGGTCTTCGACGAGATGCCGCGCCACGAGCCCTACGGCACCGTGGCGGTGTTTCGCGATCTTTATGGCAACAAGTGGGACCTGTTGCAGCCGGCCGGTTGAGGTTGAGCCTCAGGCGCGGAGCACGGCGAACACCGTGCGCCAGGCCTCTCGCGTGCCGAGTTCGAACTGCGCCCGGCGGCCGAACACGACCCGGTTCAGCGCCAGGGCGAAGCCCACGCAGGTCCAGAGTGTCACGAACATCAGGTGCAGGAAATGCGGCGGCGCAGGCCGCGCGGGATCGGCCTGGTGCCAGGCGGACCAGCCGAAGGACAGCACCGCGTAGAACGCCGCGCCAAAGAGCAGGGTCGCGATCACGGCGCGCGCGTCGACGTTGCGGAAGAGGAGTCCGGTGATGAACGCCGCCAGGATCGGCATGCTGAAAAGCCCGAGCAACTGCTGGATCAGCTGGATGATGCTCTCCGCGCCGGCATAGACCGGCACGAGCGCGATGGAGAGCAGGGCGAAGCCGACCTGCAGGCCGGTGCTCAGCCGCGCGATCTGCGGCGACGGGTTCACGTAGGGCTGGTGCAGGTCGCAGACGTAGAGCGCCGCGGCGGAATTGAGCGTGGAGTTGTAGCTGCTCATGACTGCGGCGAACATCGCGGCGGCGAAGGCGCCCGACAGCCATGCCGGCAGCACGTGCGCGACGATGCGTCCGTAGGTGGCGTCGCCGAGATGACCGAAGAGCTGCCACGCGCACAGGCCGGGGATGATCACCATCGGCGGCACGAGCAGCAGGCGGATGGCCGCCGCGCCGTACGCGCCCTTCTGCGCTTCGCGGATGTTCGGCGCGGCGAGGATGCGCTGCGTGATCGTCTGGTTGGTGCTCCAATAGTAAAGCTGCGTGAAGATCATGCCGGTCAGCAGCGTCGGCCACGGCAGCACGGAATCGGGCCCGCCGAGGATCGTCAGCCGTTCCGGCGGCACGTTGGAAAAACTCCAGCCGGTGGCCTGCAGGGCGAGGAACGCCACGAGCAGCGCCATGCCGAACACCAGCACGCCGCACCAGGTGTCGGACACCGCCACCGCGCGAAGGCCTCCGCCGATCGAGTAGGCGGCGCCGACCACGGCGATGACCGCCGCGATGCCCGTGATCGGCACGTCGAGCGCGAACAGCGACTTCATGAGCAGCGAACTCGTGTAGAGCATCGCCGGCAGGAAGATGCCGATGTTGCCGAGCAGGAAGATCGCGCCGACGGTGGCGCGGATGTGCTTGTTCCCGTCGTAGCGCCGTTCGAGCAGCTCGGTGACGGTCGTGCAGTTGTACTTGTAGTAGAGCGGCACGAAGACCTTTGCCAGCAGGATGAGCCCGGGCACGCCGGCCAGTTCCCAGCAGACGACGAGCAGCATCTGGTTGCCGTTCCAGCCGACGAGCGTGTCGGTGCTGATGTTGGTCAGCGTCAGCGAACCGGCGATGAAGACCCAGCCCAGGCCGCCGCCGGCGAGGAACTGCTCGCGCACCTCGTCGGCGCCGCGGACGGCCTTGCGGCATTGGAGCCAGGTGATGAGCCCGATGAGGGCCGTGAGCAGGATGAAGACGGCGAATTGAACCGGCGAGGAGGCGGACATCGGGGATGGGGTGCGCTCTCGGTGCCCGGGCGCGACGGCCGGCTCAATCGCCGGCCAACAGGACAGTCCGCTTCTGGTAGAATCCGGCCACCGGACGGGTTGGCTCACGCACCGGACAAAACAAGCCCGGCCGGAGGCCGGGTTTCACCTCAGAACCGCACCGTCGCCGTCACCGGGAAGTGATCGCTCGGGAATTGCGACAGGCCCTCGTAGTCGACGATGCCCGCGGCTTCGACCGCGATCGGCTGCCGCGCCAGGATCCAGTCGATACGCTCGCCCTCGTGTTTCGGCGCTTCGAAATTGTTGAAGGTGCTCAGGCCGGCGTTCGCGCGTTGCGGCGCGGTGTCCCAGGTGTCGGTGAGGCCGGCTTCGCGGATGAGGATATCGTAAGCCGGGCTGGCGCCGGCGGCGCAATTGAAGTCGCCCATGAGCACGACCGGGATCGTGGCGTCCACCTTGGCAAGGTGGTCGCGGAGCAGGGCGGCGGAACGCTGCCGGGCCGGCTCGACCTCGTGGTCGAAATGCGTGTTCCAGATCTCGAACTCCCGTCCGCTCGCGCGGTCGCGCAGGCGCACCCAGGTGGCCATGCGGCGGTACTTGTGGCCCCAGGTGATCGAGCCGATGACGCCGGGCGTGTCGGACAGCCAGAGATGGTCGAAGGCCACCGGCTCGAAGCGGTCGCGCCGGTAGAAGATGGCGCAGAATTCGTCCTTGCTGCCGCCGCCGCGCCCGAGGCCGATCCAGTCGTAGGCGGGCAGGTCGGCGGCGAGGTCGCGGAGCTGTCCGTAGAGGCCTTCCTGCGTGCCGATGATTTCGGGCGCCTCGCGGCGGATGAGTTCCTGCATCACCGGCCGGCGGTCGGGCCAGGCGTTGGGTTGCTGCGTGCTTGCGTAGCGCAGATTGTAGCTCATGAGCCGCAGCACGAGCGGCCCGGCGGTGGCCGGCATGACGGTGACCGCCAGCAGAAGCCCCAGGATGAGCCAGCGTCCGCCGCCGGCGGCGAGCCCCGTGCCACCCAAAGCTGCGTCGGAAACGGAGTGACGGCGCATGCTCACAGGTCGACCACGGCCTTGAATCCGCCGTAGTTCATGCGCTTGAAGTCGAAGGGCGGATTCTTCGGGTCGCACATCGCGGTCATGCGCGGGTCGGTCATGACCTTCTTGTTCACGGCATCGCGGTGCCGGCGGGACTTGTAGGTGATGAACGAAAAGAACACGACCTCGTTGGGTTTCACCCGCGAGACCTTGGGAAAGGACGAGACCATGCCCTTGATGTTCAGGTCGTCTCCGACGGCTTCGACATAGTCGAGCGCGCCGTATTCCTTCCAGATCTTGCCGGACAGCGCGGCCATGCGGCGATAGGCCGCGAGGTTCTTCCTGGGGACCGGGATCACGAATCCATCGACATAGCGTGGCATGGTTTTCGGGGGTTGAGGGATGGATATTTTTGCGACGATCTCGCGGAATTGACGAGTGTCAAATCCATGGCCGCGGGCTTGTCTGCCGGGGCCGGCCGTGGCAGCGTCCCGCCATGCTACCCCTGTGCCTCCGCGGCCTCGCCGCCTGTGTGTTCGCTTGCGTTCTGTCGATCCTGGCCAAGGCCTCCGTGAGCGGTTTGCCGGACCCGGCGTCGGAGCTGCTCGGGCAGCGCTGGCCGGCCCGCTGGATCACGCATCCCGCCGCGCCGAAGGCGGACTACGGGGTGTGGCTGTTCCGGCGCTCGCTCGAGTTGCCGGCGAAGCCCGGGCGCTTCGTCGTGCATGTGACGGCCGACGCCCGTTACCAGCTCTGGGTGAACGGCGAGCCGGTGTTGCGCGGACCGCAGGCGAGCGATCCGGCGGAATGGCGTTACGACAGCCTGGACCTTGCGCCGTGGCTGAGGGCCGGGGCCAATGTCATTGCCGCGCGCGTCGTCGGCTACGGCGACCTCGCGCCCTATCCGAGCATGGGGCTGCGCACGGCGTTCCTGTTGCAGGGCGACACCGCGGCCGAGCGCCTGGCCGACACCGGGCCGGCCTGGAAGGTGATCCGGGCCGATGCCTACACGCCGTTTCGCGCGGATCGCGACCGGCTCAACACCTTCATCGTGGTCGGGCCAGGCGATCAGGTGGACGGGGCGCGCTACCCGTGGGGCTGGCAAACGGCCGCGTTCGACGACGCAGGCTGGGTCGCCCCCCGCGTGCTGGGTCCGGGCCTGCCGCATGGGTGGGGGACCGACGTGGATTATTGGCTCAAGCCGCGCTCGATCCCGTTGCTTGAGGAAACACCCGAGCGCCTCGCCCGGGTCGTGCGTGCGAAGGGGGTGACTCCTCCGGCGGAGTTCCCGGCGAAGGCCACGCCGTTCACCGTGCCGGCCGGCACGAAGGCGGCGATCCTGCTCGACCAGGGCCGCCTCACCAACGCCTACCCGCAGCTCACCGTCAGCGGCGGACGCGGCGCGAGCGTCACGCTGCGCTATGCCGAGGGCCTGGTCGATGCTCAGGGACAGAAGGGGCATCGTGATGCGCATGAAGGACGCGAGCTGCGCGGCGTGGGCGATCGGTTTCTGCCCGATGGCGGCCAGGCGCGACATTTCGCGCCGATGGATTTCCGGACCTACCGCTACCTCCAACTCGACATCGAGACCGGCACCGAGCCGCTTGTGATCGAGGATCTGAGCGGCGTGTTCACCGGGTATCCCTTCAGGGAAAACGCCCGTTTCGGGAGCGACGATCCGGCCCTGGCGAAGATCTGGGAGGTGGGCTGGCGCACCGCGCGGCTTTGCGCCATCGACACCTATGTGGACTGCCCCTACTACGAGCAGCTCCAGTACATCGGCGACACGCGGCTGCAGGCGCTGATTTCGTTCTACGTGTCGGGCGACGACCGTCTCGTGCGCAACGCGCTCGAACTCTATGACCGCTCGCGCATTCCCGAGGGGCTCACGCAGAGCCGTTATCCGTCGTTCAGCCCGCAGCTCATCAATACGTTTTCGCTCTTCTGGGTGGACATGTTGCACGACTACTGGCGCCACCGCAGCGACGACGCCTTCCTGCGGGCGCGGTTGACCGGCGTGCAGGCCGTGCTCGCGTGGTTCGAGGCCCGGATCGATCCCGCCACCGGCCTGCTCGGGCCGCTGCCTTACTGGACCTTCGTGGATTGGGCGGACGAATGGGGCTGGAACGAAGCGGTCGGCATCGGCGGCGAACCCTCGGGCGCGCACACCGGCGGCTCGAGCATCGTGACGCTGCACTACGCCGGCACCCTGCGACGCGCCGCCGAACTGTGTCGCGCGCTTGGTCGCGAGGATCTGGCGTCGCGTTACGAAAAGACCGCCGCCGCCCTCCTTGCGGCGGTCAACCGGCATTGTTGGGACGCATCGCGCCGGCTCTACGCCGACACACCGGCGAAGGATATTTTCAGCCAGCACGCCAACGTGTTCGCCGTGCTCTCCGGTGCCGTGACCGGTGACGCGGCGCGCGACCTGATTGCCCGCGTGGCTGACGACACCTCGCTCATCCAGGCCACGACCTATTTCCGCTTCTACCTGCTGCGCGCGTTGAAGGAAGCAGGCTTGGGGGACCAGTACCTATCCCGGCTCGGGCCGTGGCATGATATGCTCGCGCGCGGGCTCACGACCTTTGCGGAGAAGCCGGATCCGACGCGTTCCGACTGCCATGCGTGGAGCGCCACGCCGGTGTACGAGTTCCTCGCGACGGTGTGTGGCATCGAGCCGGCGTCGCCGGGTTTTGCCACCGTGCGCATCGCACCGCACCTCGGCCACCTCAGGCGGGTGGACGCAAAAATGCCGCATCCGCGAGGCGAGATCGCTGTGGCGCTCAGGCTCGAGGACACCACCTTGCATGCCGAAGTTACGCTGCCGGACGGCGTAACGGGCGAATTCGCCTGGGCCGGCCGCACGCATGTCCTGAACCCAGGTCGCCAAACCCTGGCCATCCGCTGAGCGCAGTCCCGCCGCCACCGCTTTCCCAAGTGAGCCCTCTTCGGCGGAAACTTGTCATATAATGTATGACAAACTTCCGAATGACCTCCGCATTCCGGGCATTTTCCGGTGCTCACCTCCCGTCCAGGACAGGCGAAAATTTGTCATACATTATATGACAAATTTCCGAGCTTGTACGCGAGGAGAGGCGGGAGACAGGTCTCAGCCGAGGGCGGCTTCGAGGCGTTGGAAGGTCTTTTGGGCGCGCTCGGAGGCCTGTTGGAATTCGCGCAGCTGGATCCCTGCCTTGCGGAAGTTTTCGTCGGTCGGTTTCCAGTACCCCTCCTCGCCGGCGATGCCTTGGTAACGGTCGGAGGCCGAGCCGGCGGCGAGGGCGAGCAGATGGATGATCGGGTTGTGGTAGCCGGCGGGCCGGTAGTGATGGCGCACGGCGATGACCGTCTCGTGCGGCAGGCGCCACTCGTGCAGAATGATCTCGGCGGCTTCGCAGTTGTCCATGCCCCAATGGCATTTTTCCCACTCGTCGAGCGGCTGGCCGCTGCCGGGGTTGAAGGGCGGAATCCGTCCGTGTCGGCCCACGATTTCGAGCGCCATGATGCCGACGGAACGCAGCAGGCCGACCGTGTAGCAGCGGCGGCGGCTCTCGCCGGCGGGAACGGCCAGTTCCTCCATGAGGAGGGCGGTGAAAAGGGAAACCTTGCGCAGACGCGCGCCGTCCACGCCGTGCAGCTGGAGCGGGCGCTCGGACAGCTGGGCCGAGGCGAGCGCACCGATCAGCCGATGGACTTCCTCGAAACCGATGCAACTGACCGCGCCTTCGGTGGAAGAGACCGGTTCGCTGCGGGCATACGCAGCGCTGTTGGCCATGCGGATCAGACGGGCGGCGAGCGCCGGGTCCTGCTTGATCAGCTCGGTTACGTCACGGGCATCCGTCCTCGGGTCGTGAATTAGATCTCCCAGTTCGATGAGCAGGCGCGGAGCTCCGGGCAACTCCTTGGCGGCTTCGATGAGTTCGGCAGGTGAAACAGAGATCGGGACCATTGATTCCTGTTCAACGGCACAAATACGGGGCGGGTTTAGGGCGCGAAAATGGCATGGACCAAGCCCAAGCTCGGCAGATTGCTCCGGTCCGCCTCAAGGGCGCGGCCGGATCCGGCCGCCGAAGACGGCTATCAGGATGAGCAGTTCGCCGCCACCCGCCGCCAGCCAAGTGGTCCAGCGCGGGCCGCTGGTCGGAGCGGGACCGCACAGGTCGAGTCCCTCTGCGAGCCCGGAGCCGAGTCCGGCCAAGGACAGAACGCAGAGCACGCACTTGGGCACCAAGGCCGCAACCGCAACCGGCAGCCCCCAACTGCGGACCCGATGCAGCCGTTCAACGGGCGGCCGCATGGCTGTAGCTGTCATGATGCCGCACCCATTCCATCCCGTGGTCGAGGGCCGCTTCATCGCGGCCCTTCGGCACGAGATCGAGCAGATGGTAGGTTCCCATGACCGCCTCGACGCCGCGTCCGTAGGTGGAGTACGTGTGGTAGACCGTGCCGTCATCCCCGCGGGCGAAGACGCTGATGCCCGGCGCCTCCTCGTGCGGAAACGGCCGGGGGCCGTAGTTGTAGTAAACGCGACCGGTGGCGACGTCTTCGGGGGTAAACGACACGTGGAAGTCCCCGTTGAAGTCCGTCTGGTCGGAGGAAACCCAGTTCACGTTCCAGTCCATGCGGCGTTTGAAGGGAAGAATCTCGGCCAGCGGCGCGTGCGAGACGGCGGCGAACGCCACGTCGCGCGCCGCGAGGTGCACGACCGCGGGAGCGATATGATCCATCATGAACGAGCAGCTTTTACAGCCTTCCTCCCAGCCGCGGCCGAGCATGAAATGCTGGATGATGAGCTGGCGGCGGCCGGCGAACAGGTCTGCGAGCGGGACGCAGCCTTGCTCGGAGTCGAAGCGGTAGTTTTTTCCGACCTTCACCCACGGTAGTTCGCGGCGACGGGCGGCGAGGGCGTCGCCGAGGCGGGTGAATTCCTTTTCCTGGCGCAGGAGTTCGCGGCGGGCGGCGAGCCACTGTTCGGGCGTGCCGATGACGGGGGTGGCGGGCGATGAGGTTGGCATGGTGGGTGGTGGCGTGGAAAAGCAAGGCAAGGCTCCGCCCGGCGGGACGCGGGCGGTCCCGGAATCGGGCAGGGCGCGAGGTCCGGCGGCGGGACTAGGATTTCAGCGCGGCGTAGAGCTTGTCGTAGACGGGCTTGAGCCGGGCATGTGCGCTCCAGAACGGCGGACGCGGAGCCTCCTCCAGGAGAGCGATGAGCAGGGAAAAGTGGGTGTGCCAGCCGGAGGCGTAGTTGGGGATCTCAGGCAGGTCCTCGCCGGTGGAACGGTGGGTCACGAGCAGCAGAACCTGCCGCCCTTGGGGCGTGAGTTCAAAGGTCACCTCCGAGTCTTCGCTGCCGAAGGTGAAAACGAGCAGCCGGGGAGGCTCGCAGCGCCGCACCTTGCCTTCAAACGTCACGCCGGGGTTCTGGACATGCTTGTATTGGTCGGGAGGCGTTTCGCCCGGGGCGATTTTGGCGTGATGCATGATGAACTCGATCCTGCCGCCGGCGCGCTGTTCCGTGATCCCGCCGGCGAACCAGCGGGCGCGTTTCCCGGGGTCGGTCAGGTATTCCCAGACCCGTTCGATCGGGCCGGGCAAAAGCCGGGTGAGGCGGACCTCGCCCCGGGAGATGAATTCGGCGGGCGATTGGTTGTCGGGCGTGGAGTTCATTTTTTGGCGGATTGGCGGACGGCGGCGTCCTCGGCGCGCAGCTCGCGTTCGAGGGCATCGAGGTTGCGGCTCCAGAAGGCGCGGGTTTTTTCCAGCCAGGCTCCGATCTCGTCGAGACCGGCCGGGTTGAGCGATTGGATGCGGGTCTGGCCCTCGGCGCGGGTCACGACGAGGCCCGCGGCGCGCAGCACGTTCAGGTGCTGCGAAATCGCCGGGGCGCTGATGTCGAACTCCTCGACAAGTTCCCCGGTGTTGCGCTCGCGCCGGGCGAGCAGTTCGACGATGCGGCGGCGGGTGGGATCGGCGATGGCCTCAAGACTGAGCATGAGGCCAATGATTAAGTTAATACTTAATTAAGCAAGAACTAAATCGCCGTTCACGAACGGGTGGACGGATTCGCGCCGTTCCGGGGCGAACATCTCGTCGAGCACGCGGCGAAGGGTGACGGGGAAGATCGGCTTGGGCAGGATCAGGTCGGCGCCGAGCTGGCGGTAATCCTCGCGAACGACCGGACTCAGTTCCGAGCTGAAGACGATGATGCGGCCGGCGAACGGCGTGGTGCGCAGACGATGCACCAGTTCCAGTCCGCTCATCACGGGCATGTGGTGGTCGGTGATCAGAAGGTCGACGGCCGGTCCGGCCTTTTGCAGCCAGGCGAGGGCGGCTTGTCCATCGGGCACGGTCTCGATCAGGTGTCCGTCCTTGGTGAGCAGCGTATGCATGAAGGTGCGCAGCTCGATGAAGTCGTCGGCGTAGAGAATGCGCAGGGGATGGGCGGCACGCGGGCGGGTGGAAACGGGGGCGGGGATCATGAGGCGGAAATTTGGGGGTTGGCGGGACTCTTTGTTGGACGCGGGCGGGACGGTTTGGTTCGGCCCGCGGGAAAATAAAAATGCCGGTCCGGGGAGCGATGATCCTCCGGGCCGGCAGCGGGGAATCAACTCGCGGCGGCTTTGTCGCAGGCGGTGCGGACCCGGGTGAGTGCGGTGATCACTTCCGTGCGGATCAGGTCCCAGTTCTCCGGAATGGACAGATCGATGCGGCCCATGCGTTCGTCGAGGATGCGACGGGCGGACTGAAGATCGAGAAAGGCCCGCGAACGCCCGACCGGCGCCGTGGCGTGGGCCGCGGGGTCGATGGCGGCAATCTGCCGGTCGAGGTCGGCGACGATCTGGCGGACGACCTTTTCGAATTCGTCGCGGTCTTCGTAACGGTAGGTGTCGAGCTTTTCCCAGGAATCGTCGCCCTTGTCCGGCTGCTCAAGCGGCGGCACGGGGGCGCGGGGGGCTTCTTGCGCGTCGGTCCGGGAGCCGGCGAAACAGAGAAAGGCGAGCAGGGTGAGGGATGACAGAAGGCGAAGGGTTGTTTTCATGTTCGGCGTCGTTGGATCGGCGGGAGCGGCGGACGCCCAAAGGCGGGCGTTCGGGCCGGTGCGGACGGAGGTCCGGCGCGCGCGGCGGCAATGTCCGCGGCGCCGGCGAAGGCGCGAGGGGCGGAGCATGCGGGTCTGTTTCAGGTGGAGGATGGCAGGGAACGAAAACGCCCTGGCCGGGTGCGGCCGGGAAGGTGCCGAGTTTTGGACCTGGCGGGGCGGGGCGGGTGCCGCCGCCGCGCGAAATTTTTCTAGGAAAAATCCCGGAACCCGGGTCGGGCACCGGTCCGGTGCGGCATGAAATCGCGTCTTGGCGCGGAAACCGGTGCACGCACACTGGCGCGCATGAAACTGCTTTCGCCTGCCCTCGTGATCTGCGCCTTGGTTTGTTCCGGTTGCGGCCCGAAGGAACCGCCGCCTCCGCCCGCGCCGGTGAAGTCGGACCTCGAGATCAAGCGTGAGAAATTCTTCGGCGCCGCGGTTGCCGCCGATCCGGCGGTCGACTGGCGCAGCAGCGGATTGGGCATCAAGATCGTCACGCCCGGCGAGGGCGTCTCGCCGACGGCGTCCGACCGGGTACGCGTGCACTACACGGGTTCGCTCGTTGACGGCACGGTGTTCGACGACACCCGGGCGAAGAACAAGCCGGCGCAATTCGGCGTCGGCCAGCTCGTGCGCGGCATGACGGAAGGCCTGGGTTTCATGAAGCCCGGCGGTCGGGCGATCCTCTACATTCCGCCGAGCCTCGGCTACGGCAGCATGCGCGCCGGCAACATCCCGCCGGTGTCGGGGCTGATCTTCGACATCGAGCTGCTCGAGGTGTTGCCGCGGGAGTGAGGGGGGGCCTGTGTAGGGCGGGGTCGCCGAACCCCGCCTTGAGCGCGGCATTGCCATCGAACAAAGGCGGGGTTCGGCGACCCCGCCCTACAAGTGAAAGGGGGGGGATCAGCGTTTTTCCGGCGCGATGACCCGGATCGCGGCCGCGAAGACGGCATGCGCGGAGAGGTTCACGGGGCGGTGTTTCACAGTGGTGGAGGCCGGGTCGGCGCCGAGGTGGTTGTTGTCTTTCCATTTTCGGGCCGGGCGCACGGGGCGCGGGGCGAAGCCGCCGCCGCAGTTGGGGCACACGTTGAACAGCACGCGCTCGGCGCAATCGGCGCAGAACGTGCATTCGTAGGAACAGATGCGCGCCTCGGTGGACGCGGGCGGCAGCGATTTGTTGCAGGCTTCGCAGGTCGGACGGAGTTCGAGCATGCGCGAGGGTGAAGTCCGGTACGCCGGGTCGCGAGTCCGGGGCGAAGATCGGGCGTCACAGTCGCGAGAAGTGCCGAACGATACAGCGGACGCGGAGCAGCGAGATTTTTGCCACAAAAAGGCACAAAAGGAGTTCGTCCTGCAGGAACCTGTTCCGCGCGCCTATAGGCGCCTCGAGGGCTTCCGCATCGGGCGGTTTGTGCCTCTTTGCAGCCATAAACTGCCTTGGCTTGGAGCGCACCACCTGGCGTTGGACTTCCGGCCTCGGTCGCTCCGCCACGGGGAGGTTGACCCGTTGAGGCGCGTGCGGCCTGCTGGCGGGCATGGGTCGCAACCTCGTGACGAACCAAGCCGGGCGGTGCGAACGCTGTCATTTCGCGCCGCGCTGGTGCATTTGCGCCGCGCACGAGGCCGTCGTTCTGCCGTTGCAGGTGGACGTGCTCATCCACCCGCGCGAATTGCACCGGCCGACCAGCACGGGACGGCTGATTCACCGCGTGGTCACGGGGGCGCGGCAACATGTGTTTCGTCAGGATCCGTTGCCCACCCATGATGCCGTGGCGTTGCCCGGACGCGACCTGTGGATTCTGCATCCGCGAGGCGAGGCGGTATCGGCCGAGGTCGATCCGGCCGGCGTGCAGGTGTTGTTGCTCGACGGCAGCTGGAGCGAGGCGGCGCGCATGGCGACGCACGTGGCGGGGTGGGGACGGCTGGTGCGTCTGCCCGACGTCGGCGCCAGCCGCAACGGCCTGCGCCGCCAGGAGAGTTCCGGAAAATACGCCACGGTCGAGTCGCTGCTGTTCCTGCTCGCCGTCCTGGGCCTCAGCGATGCGGAACGGCGCCTGCGCCTGCAGTTCGAACTCCACGTCTACGCCGGCCTGCGCACGCGCGGGGCCTTGGTGCAGGCCGAGGACTTCCTCGCGCAGTCGCCCATTCGCGAAGCCTTTCCCGACTTGCTTGCCGAATTGCACCGGCGGAGGCCGCTCGTTTGAGGAGGAAGGCAAGCTGAACCACGAACGGACACCAAGGGACACGAACGGGGAGAGGTTGGATGCGAAGGAAAGGAAATTCGGGTTAACCGCAGATGGACACGGATGGGCACAGAGGGATGAAGAGGGGAAGGCCTGCTGATGGGCACGGGCGAGCTGGCTTCTACGAGGGTTAAAACGGGATGGTCCGGGTATAAGGCTTGTTCGGGGGTGGCTGTGTCATAAGGATGAGAGGGCTCGTTACCCATCGAACAACGCATGTCCGCTTCGCCTGCTTCCTCTGCCCTGAATGACACGAATGCCGCCGCCAATCCGCGCGAGATGGAGTGGTTGCGGAACACTTACCGGCCGGGGGAGGCCAATCTCACGGTGCGTGCGGTGGTCGTGGGCATGCTCATCGGGGCGGCGATGTGTCTCTCCAATCTCTACGTGTTCTTCAAGACGGGCTGGAGCATGGGCGTGACGCTCACGGCGTGCATCCTGGCGTTCGGCTCGTTTCAGGTGCTGCAGGCGTTGCGGATCGTGAAGCGTCCGCTCGGGGCGCTCGAAAACAACGCGCTCACGACCGTGGCGTCGGGCGCGGGCTACATGACGGGTGGCGGCAACATGGCGGCGTTTGGCGCGCTGTTCATGATCACGACGGTGCGGCCCGATACGCTGCCGATGGTGGCGTGGTTCGGCGTCATCGCCGCGCTGGGCGTGTTCGCGGCCATTCCGATCAAGCGTCAGCTCATCAATCAGGAAGGGCTGGCCTTTCCCACGGGCACGGCCACGGCCGAGACGATCCGCTCGGTGCACGCGGCGGCGGCCGGCGGCGGGGCGAGCCAGGCGAAATGGCTGGCGGGTTCGGCCGCGTTCGCGGCGGCGCTGACCTGGGTGCGCGATGCGTGGCATTGGATTCCGTCGACGCTGGCGGTGCCGTTCACGCTGGCGGGGCACAGTTTCGCGCAGTGGACGCTCGCGCTGAAGGCCGAGGTCGTCCTGCTCGGCGGTGGCGCGCTGATGAGTTTTCGCACGGGCTGGTCGCTTCTGCTGGGCGGTTTGCTGACCTTCGGGTTTCTCGGGCCGGCGCTGCTGGAGCGCGGGATCATCACGACGGTGAGCTACAAGGCGGTCGTCGCCTGGGCGCTGTGGCCGGGCGCGGCGCTGCTCGTGGCCTCGGGGCTCACGTCGTTCGCGCTGGATTACAAGAGCATCGCCCGCTCGTTCACGGGCCTGGCCGGAATGTTTCGCAAGAAATCTCCGGTCACCGGGGGCGGCATCGCGGCGGTCGAATGTCCAGAGTGGTGGTTCCCGGCCGGTTTTCTGGTGCTCACGCCGGTTGTCGTGGGATTGATGGTGTGGCTGTTTCACATTCCGCTCTGGGCCGGGGTCATCGCCGTGCCGCTGGCCGTGGTGATGGGCTTCGTGGCGGCGCGCGTGACGGGCGAGACCGATGTCACGCCGACCAAGGCCCTCGGTCCGGTGACGCAGCTGATCTACGGCGTGATCACGCCGGGCAACGTGGCCGGCAACATCATGTCGGCCAACGTCACGGGCGGCGTCGGCCTGCACGCGGCGGATCTGTTGACGACCTTGAAGACCGGCTGGCTGCTCGGGGCGAAGCCACGGCACCAGCTTTATGCGCAGTTGTTCGGCGTTGTGGTCGGCGCGATGGTGGTCGTGCCGGCATTCAACATCATTTTGCCCGATCCGAGCGTGCTCGGCGGCGAGGCCTGGCCGGCGCCGTCGTGCGTCGTTTGGGCGGGCGTTTCGCAATCGTTCGCCCACGGCATCGGGGCGCTGCATCCGACGGCGAAATCGGCGATCGTCGCCGCGGCCTTGCTCGGCGTGGCGCTGGCCCTGCTCGAGAAGTTCGCGCCGAAGCGCCTGCGCGCGTGGCTGCCGTCGCCGTCCGGCCTCGGCATCTCGATGGTGCTGCCGGCGAGCAACTGTCTCGCGATGTTCCTCGGCGCGGCGTTTGCGGAGTGGATGCGGCGTACCCGGCCCGCGCTCGCGGAAAAAACGGTCGTGCCCGTGGCTTCCGGCCTCATCGCCGGCGAAAGCCTCATGGGCATCCTGATCGCCTTTCTGATTGTGTCGGGCGTGATCGCGGCATGAGGGCGCGGGCGGACGGCCTTCGTCTGCAGTCGGATGGATTTTCTAGCCACAGATGAACACGGATTGAAGGCGCCGGCAGACAACGCGGATGCCTTTCAACGCGCACGGATGGAGTCGGTGCGTTCGCCCGTGAGGTGCGTTTCGAAGTCGTGGATCCTTCGCTGCGATCAGGATGACAGCGTGATTTGAGATCATGCCTGATTCGGATCGGAACGATCCGTGTTCAACCGTGGCTAATTTCTGCGACGGCGGTGCCAGGATCGTCTGAAATCAAAATGGTGCGGCGAAAAACATGATCGTTGCGCGCTGTTTCGATCTGTGTGCATCTGTGGTTGGCTTGATTTCACTCCGGAATTTCGTGCTCCTTCGCGTTTGAGTTTCCCTACCCCATGAAAACGTTCCTCGCCATCGTCCTGATCGGGTTTTCCACCGCCATGAGCCACGCGCAGCCCTACGAACCCCGCTGGGAATCCCTCGAACGCCGGCCGGTGCCGGGGTGGTTCCAGGATGCGAAATTCGGCATCTTCATCCATTGGGGTGTCTATTCCGTGCCGGCATGGGGGCGCGTCGGCGAATACGCCGAGTGGTACTGGCAGCGGGTCAACGGGGGCGGTCCCAAGGACGCCGACTGGCGCGCGTTTCACGCGCAGAACTACGGTGCGGATTTCGACTATCGGGATTTCGCCCCGCAGTTCCGGGCGGAGCTCTACGATCCGGCGCACTGGGCGGACGTCTTTGCCCGGTCCGGGGCGAAGTACGTCGTGCTGACCTCGAAACACCACGATGGCTTCGCGCTCTGGCCGAGCGCCGAGGCGAGCCGCTCTTGGGGACGCGCCTGGAACGCCGTCGAAACCGGTCCGAAGCGCGATGTGTTGGGCGATCTCGCGGACGCGACCCGCGCGCGCGGCCTGACCTTCGGCATCTATTTCTCCTATTACGAGTGGTTCAACCCGCTGTGGCTGTCGGACAAGCCGCGTTTTGTGTCCGAGCACATGATTCCCCAGTTCAAGGACGTGGTGACGCGGTATCGTCCGTCGCTGATCTTCAACGACGGCGAATGGGATCTGCCGTCGTCGGAGTGGCGCAGCGAGGAGCTGCTCGCCTGGCTGTTCAACGAATCGGCGGTGCGCGACGAGGTCGTGGTCAACGACCGCTGGGGCAAGGAGACGCGGCACAGGCACGGCACCTACTGGACGACGGAATACGCGGCCGGCCTCGCCGATGGCGCGCATCCGTGGGAGGAGAACCGCGGCATGGGTCATTCCTACGGCCTGAACCGCGCCGAGCGCGCGGAAGATTACAAGGGCACGCACGAACTCGTGCTCCTCCTGGCCGACACGGTCAGCCGCGGCGGCAATCTCCTGCTCGACATCGGGCCGGCCGCCGACGGCACGATCCCGCCGCTCATGGAGCAGCGCCTGCTGGAAATCGGCGACTGGCTGCGCGTGAACGGCGAGGCCATCCACGGCACGCGACCGGCGGCGCGGACCGCCCAATGGACGGACGGCAAGCGCCCCGACCAGGCCTACGGCGATTACAAGGTGCGTTACGACCTGCTTGACCAGGTCGGCCAGCAGCCCCGCGACGGCAGGGCGGTCAAGCAGGTGTTCTTCACGCAAAAAGCCGGGGTCCTGTACGCCATCACCGCCGGCTGGCCCGGTCGCACGCTGACCCTGCGCGACGTGGAGCTGCCGGCCGGGGCGAAGGCGACCCTGCTCGGCCATCCCGGCGAGCTGGCCGTGACCGGCGAGGCCGGGCGGCTGGTGATCACGCTGCCGGAATTCGGGCCCGACGGGGCACCGAGCCGGTACGCCCACGTGATCAAGCTGCCGGGGGCGACGGTGCGGCCTTGAGGTTCCTTCCGCTGAGGAGTTGCCGGAAGGGTTTTGACCCGCAATGGTGTTATGCCCGCATCCTGATGAAATCCCGTTTCCTTCTCGCCTGGCTGTGCTGCCTGCTGGCGGTCCCGTGGTCCCGGGCCGGCATCCCGGCCTTCGGGGTCCCGGAGCAGGATCTGGGCATCGCCATCGAGCAGACCGCTCCCGCGCGGTATCCGCCCAGCATGCTGCAGAGCGGCGTTTACAGTGGAGAAGTGCGGGCGATGATCAGCGTGAATTCGGACGGCGATCTGACCGATTGCCTGGTGACGGCCTACACCGACAAGGCGTTCGCCGTCGCCGCCGAGCATGCCTTGCGCCTGTGGCGATACGAGCCCGCGCGGATCCGGGGGCGGGCCAGGGCTTCGCGGGCCGAGGTGGTCTTCATGTTCCGCAACGAAGGTGTGAGCGTGCAAAGCCTGCCCGGCGCGATCGAGCGTCATCTCCTGTTGCGCATGTTGGAGGAGCGCTACAGCTACCGGCCCTGCCAGCTGCGTGAACTCGACCGGATCCCGACGCCCGTGCAGGTGGTGCCGCCGGCAGTGCGTCTCGAGGACAAGACACGCAGCGTGACCGTGGAATTCTACATCGACGAGGAGGGGCGCGTGCGCATGCCGGCGGTCGAACGCGAATCGGCGGATGACCTGCTCGCCGCGGCGGCCGTCGCCGCCGTAGAGCAATGGCGTTTCGAGCCGCCGCTCCGCAAGGGGCGGCCGGTGCTGGTCTACGCCCAGCAGGAATTCAATTTCAAGGCGCGCGAGCCGGCGCGCTGAGCGATACGGCTGAGGTGGCCTCAGTCTTTGGCCCCGGCTGCAGGAACGGCTTTACGCCGCGTTTTGACTGAAGGCCATGCCTCGTTCGGGTCGGGGCGCCCCTCTCCTGCAGGTGATTGCGTCCGGTTTACGACATGAGCGGCGCGCGGCCGGCTCAGGCTTTGGCCGAAGGCAGCTGGTCGGCCAGCAGGGTGCGCAATTGCTGGCGGGCGCGGTAGAGCCGCGTTTCGATGCCGCGTTCGGAGCAGCCGGTGATCTCGCCGATCTCCCGGTAGGAGAGCCGGTCGAAGTGATGCAGCAGCAGCGTGACGCGGAGATCGTGGGGAAGCCGGCCGATGGCCTGGCGCACGGCGGCGAGGGTTTCGTCTTGTTCCATCACCGTGTCGGGCGCGGGCTGGTCGGTGGCGAGGTCCTCCTGGTACGGGCCGCCGGCGAACGGGCTGGCATCGTCACCGCGCGAGGCGAAGTTGACCGTCGGGTGGCGCCGCTGCCAGCGGTGGTGGTTGTGGCAGAGGTTGGTGAGCGCGGTGAACAGCCAGGCGCTGAGCCTCGTGTCGGGGCGGAGCCGGTGGCGCTGCTGGTAAAGCTTCACGAAGACCTGCGCGACGAGATCGTCGGCGTCGGCGCGGTTCTGGCAATACCGGTACGCGAAGGCGTGCAGCGGGCGCTGCCAGCGCTCGATCAGGCGGTTGAGCGCGGTGGGATCGTCCTGTTGCAGGGCCAGCAGGCTGACCTGGTCGGATGCGGGGTCGGGGGACACGGAGCGCGGGGCGGGCGCCGGGAAGGATCAGTTGGCCAGGCTTTGTTCGCGGGCGGCGGGGCTGGCGACGAGCCGCAGGTAACGTTCGCGTTGTTCGGAGTTCATGACCTCGGCCGAGGCAAGCACGAGGCGGCGGGTGGAATCCTTGCAGCGTTCGTTCAGATCGCGGCGGGTCTCGACGAAGCGCGCGAATTCGAGGAAGTCCACGCGGTCGGTCGTGCGCCGGGCCTTTTCGAACTCGGCAAACTCCGCGCGCATGAGCGCGACCTGGGCCGACATGGCGCGCAGCTGCGGGTGAGAGGCCTGGTGGACCTCGCGAATGCGGGTGAACTGGGCCTCGGTGAGGTGCAGTTCCGTGCGCATCCAGGCCAGCTGACCTTCGAGGGTGTCGGTGGAGGCGGGTTCGCGGTGCTGGAAGTACGCGAGATGGGAGGTCGCTCCGACGGCGAGGCCGAGCAGGAGGATGAGGACCGGGCGCTTCATGAACGGATCTCCGATGGTTCGCCGTGGTTGACGAGCGGATCGATCATCTCGAGGTAGTTGCGCGCGAGCTGGGCGTTGCGTTCGCGCTCGACGCGACCGAGGCGGGCCTCGGCGAGCAGAATGCCAAGCGCGGCGCAGGCGGCGACAAAGCAGGCGGCGAAAACCGGACGCTCGAGCCAGGTGCCGAAGGTCGCCCAGATGCCGCGCTCGACGGGCGCGCGCTGCCGGCCCGTGGCCAGGCGTTGCCAGACCTCGGCGGCCAGGCGGGGGGACGGGTCGGGCAACTGGGACCAGCGGTCGAGCAGGGGATCGAGCGGATCTTCAGGCGGCAGGGATTTCATGGCGGGACGCGGTTGCGATCCCGGGTATAACACCGCCGGAGGTCGCTGTCCTTCAAAATCTTCGCGGTAAATGGATGGGGCGAAGGAGGGCAGCGGCGCCTCGCGGCCGTTTCAACGAATCGTGAAGGCGGCCCGGCGGGAGCCGGGCGCTCCAACCAGGCGAAGGGCGAGGATCGGGGAGGAGGTCGGGGCTCAGCGCGGGTCAGGGACGGTGCGTTCGCCGCCCGGGAAGCGCAGGGTCGTGCCGGGGACGCTGACCTCGAGCTGCGCCCGGATATCGCGGAGCCGGACCGTGACCGCGGCTACGAGGCGCTCCAGCTGGGCGGGCGTCAGCTGCAGCCGGCCGAGCAGGTGGGCCACGGAGGGCGGGCGCGGTGCGGACGGATTCAGCACCGCGGTGCGGATCCATTTGGCGACATGCAACAGACTCGCGAGCTGGTGATGAATGGCGGTGCCGTTGGGCAGGTATTGCCAGCGTACGGGTTCGGTCATGACCGCGGGAAAGTCCCAGAGGCGCAGCAGGGCGGCACCGGTCTCGGCCTGATGAAAACCGAGTTCGGCCCGTTCGGCCTCGCAGCATTCGAGCGGCAGGACTGCAGGTTTGAAGCGGAGGCCGGGGCGGTGACGCAGGGCCCAGTCGTCGATGGCGACCATGCCGATGCTGTGCAGCAGGCCGATGGTGTAAGCGACCTGGGTGTCGGCCTGGATGCGTTCGGCGAGGAGTTCGGCGGACAGCGCGCAGGCGATGGAGCGATGCCACAGGTCGTCCACCTCGAGTCCGTAGGTCTCGAGCGGACGCACCAGCACCTGCGAGGCGACGGCGGAGGAGACGAGTTGGTAGATCTGTTCGAACCCCACGCGGTTGACGGCTTCGTCGACCGTGTAGCAGCGGAGACCGCCGCGGCTGAAATAGGCGCTGTTGCCGAATTGCAACACACGCGCGGCGATGCCCGGATCGAGGCGCACGAGTTCGACGACCTCGTGCATGGAGGAATTACCATCGAGCAACAGGCGTTTCAGGCGGGGCAGCACGCGCGGAGCGGACGGCAGATGATCGAGCCCGCGGACGAGTTCGTCGACGGTCAGGGTGGGCGGGGTGCTGGCGGTCATTTGAACCACGCGTCCTTTATCGGACTGTTTACAAATAACTTTCGCAGGAATGTGGCCGGCTTGTGACGCCGGTCGGCGCGAAGGCAGAATATTCGAACCGGCCGGTGGGGGCGGCCTGGGCGGTGGTCCGTCAGAATTCGCCAATTGTAGCCGATGGCCAAACAAGGGCGGGGTCGCTGATTCCGCCCTTGGTTCGCGGGCGGCATCGTGTTCGAGGCGGGGTTCGGCGACCCCGCCCTACAGCGGCTGCATCATTACGTATAACGCTCTAGCTGTGGCGTTGGTAGATTTTCTGGAGCATGGAGGCGCTCGGGGGCGGGGGCGCGCCGACGGGAACGGCGGCCGAGGCGCCGGCGAGGCTGAAACGGAGCAGCAGCTGTTCGTTTTCCTTGTCGAGCTGGAGGATCTGCAGGATGCGCGCGCGGGTTTTGTCGAGGGCGGCGCGGAAGGCCGGGCCTTCCGCGCTCTGTCGCGGCACGGAGCGGAGCGCGGCAAGGGTTTCCTCCAGGCGGGCCAGCAGGGATTTTTTCTTTTCGAGCAGGACGGAGTCGGGCGCCCGGCGGTGCTGCTGGAGAAAGCGGTTCTCCTCGAGCGCAAGCTGATGGATCTCGTTACAGAGTTCCTGGTGATGTTGCAGTGCTTCCATGGGTGTCATGGTCGGGGGCGGCGGGAGCAGCGGGAGAAGGTTTGGCGGGAGGAGTGGCGGCGCTGAAGTAAGTGTCGAGCTGCCGGTGGGTGCGGTCGCTCCACTCGATCTGACCGATGCGCCACTGCGCCATGCGGGCGAGTTCGGTGAGTTCGGGCGTGCGGGTCTTTTCGTCGGCGGTGGCGAGGGCGTCAACCACGTCCTTGTAGGCGCCGATGGCCCGTTCGCTCTGGCGGAGGCGTTCGTAGCAGAGGCCGGTCTGGTAGATGATGGGCAGGCGCCAGCCCGGCTCCGGGGCCAGGCGGGCGAGGCTTTCGTAGATGGCGACGGCGCTGAGGGTGTCGCCGTTCTGGAAGAATTCGTTGGCGAGCTGGTTGCCGGTGCGGCGCTGCCAGTAGGTCCAGGTCTTGGGGTCCCTGGCGGCGTTGCCCTGCTCGTCGCGCAGGAGGGCGAGCGTGATGGCGAGGGCTTCCTCGGTCCGGCCCAACTGGCGCAACGTGAGTGCGAGCTGGTAGCGGGCCTCGGGCGCATGCGCATCGGCGGGCCATTGCTCGAGGAACTGGTTGAGGCGGGTGACGGCGGCCTCGTATTCGCCGGCGTTGAGCAGCGAGCCGGCGGACTTGAAATGGGCGCGCGCGCGGTCCTCGGGAGCGAGGTCGAGGAGACGGAGACGGTCGTAGAATTTGGCGGCCTCGATGAAGTTGCCCGTCTCGTAGTGGGTTTCGGCGATTTCAAACTGCGCGGTGCGGGCGAGGAGCTGGTAATGTTCGTAGCTCTCGGGGGGCAGTTTGAGGGTGGAATTGATGACGTTGTAGAAGCGGTTGACCGCGTTCTTGTAGGCGCCCATGGCGCGCTGGGAGCGCCCGAGCTCGAGCAGGGCGTCGGGCAACCGGGAATCGTCGGGGTACAGCTTCAGGAACTTCTCGTAGGTGGCGACGGCCTTCGTAAACGTGCCTTGCTTGCGGTACATGCGGGCGAGTCCCAGCAGGGCGTCGCACTGGTCGGCCGCGGGGTAGGTGCGGTCGTTCATCACCCGCCGGTAGGCGATTTCGGCGGCGGCAAAATCCCCGCGCTCGGTGAGGCTGGCACCGAGCACCAGGAGGCTGCGCGATTCGCGCGCATGGTCGTCGTTCGCGGCGGCCGGTGCCGGCGGAGGCGGTTGCGACAAGGCGTGTGCGGCGGGCACGGCTGCGGGCGGGGTGGGCGCGTCGGCGGGAACCGGAGGCGATTCGCCGGCGGGCGCGGCGGGGGCTGGAGCGGGGACCGCTTCCGTGGCGGCCGCAGGGAGGAGCGCCAACAGGCCGATGGCCAGCGCGGCGGCCAGCGGATGCACGTGCGTTTTCACTGCACGCGGTAGGTGGCGGAGCTCGGCGGCAGCGGACCCGGAGCCGGGGCCACTGGAACTCCGGGAACGATGACGGTCGTGTCCTCGATCGGGTTGCCCGAGCCGGGCAGGCGGAAAAGCGGGAGGAAGTCCTGCGATTGCACCTTGCGACGGGTGTCGTCGGGCAGGATCGGCAACACCTTCGGCACAGGCGCCGCCGGTTCGGCCTGGGGCGGCGGTTCGGCCGGCGGGGTCGCCGCCTCGGCGGGGTGCGTCTTGGTGGAGGAGTCCGGCAGAGGCATCGGCGGCGTGGAGGCCGCGGCCTGGTTGTTGGCGAGGGAAACCTCCGCCTCCTCGGGCTTGCTGGCGGCGACCGGAGGTCCGCTTGCCACCGGTTTCACGGTCGGCGGAGGCACCGGCGCCGGATCCTGAAAGCGCAGGGCCGGGGCGCCCAAGGTCGCCAGATAGGGGCGCGAGGCGATCGGGGATTTTCCAAGCGTCTGGTGCGCCGCATAAGCGGTCGCCACCATCGAAAGGTGCAGCACGACCAAAATCAGGCGGCACAGGACGGCAATGACCCCTCCGGGCAGGGGGGGCGTTGGAAAACGACAAGGCATGAATGGAGTGGTGATCTTCCATTTCAGCGGAGGATTCTGATTCGCTCCCTTTACTTCGGCCGCCGGGGGGAAGACTTGAGTAAAAATCGCACGGCGGCGGACTTTTTCCCAAGTGGCCAAGTACCTTGGCATCCAGTGCTTGCGCGGCGGTCGATTCAGGAGGCGAGGACGCTCCGGATCTGTCGGCCGAGTTCGTCCAGCGTGTAGGGTTTCCGGATGAAATGCTTTTGTCCGAGCTGTTCGAATTCGGCCTTGGCCTCGGGGGTGAGGTGGCCGGTCAGGACCAGCACGCGCGCCTGCGGATGGGTGACCTTGAGGACCTTGAGCACCTCGATACCGGTGGCGCCCGGCATGTTCAGGTCGAGGAGCACGACATCGAAACGCTTTTCCATGCGGCCGAGCAGGTCGATGGCTTCCAATCCGTCTCGGGCGGTGGTGACGGTGTAGCCTTTGCGGGAGAGCGAGGTGTCGAGGAGCTGGCGCAGCGGCGCCTCGTCGTCGATCACGAGGATGGATTCCGTGCCGCCGGGGAAGTCACCCGGGCGGGAGGGGACGGAGGTTGCGACGGCGGCGTCGGCAAACGGCAGGCAGACACGGAACGTGCTGCCCTGGCCGACGGTGCTTTCGACATCGATGATGCCGTCGTGGCTCGCGGCGATGCCGTAGACGACGGCGAGGCCGAGACCGGTGCCCTTCGTGGCGCCTTTGGTGGTGAAGAACGGTTCGAAGATGCGCTCGCGCACGTGGGCGGGCATGCCGGTGCCGGTGTCGCTGACCTTGAGGCAGGCGCAGGGCCGGCGGTGGGGCATGGAGGCCGGCACGGCCTCGCCCTCGAGGCGCTGGGTCGTGAGCGTGATCGTGCCGCCGCCGGGCATGGCGTCGCGGGCGTTCACGCAGAGGTTGAGCACGATCTGCTGCAGCTGGTTCGGGTCGGCGAGCAGCGGCGGCAAGGCCTCGTCGAGCGCGAAATGGAAGGTGATGTTGCGGGGGAAGGTCTCGGCGAGGAGCTTCACCAGGTCGCGCAGGTGCTGGTTGAGGTCGAGCGGGACGAGCCGGACCTCGGCCTTGCGGCTGAACGTGAGGATCTGGCGCACGAGGCCGGTGGCGCGTTCGGCGGCGCGCTTGATCTCGCGCACGCTCTTCTGGACGATGGCCGGGTCGGAGGAGTTGAGCACGCAGAGCTCGGCGTAGCCGTTGATCACGGCGAGGATGTTGTTGAAGTCGTGGGCGATGCCGCCGGCGAGCGTGCCGATGCCCTCCATCTTCTGGACCTGGCGGAGCTGGCCTTCGAGGGTCTTGCGCTCGGTGATGTCCTCGCGGAGGAGCAGCAGGTTGGCGATCTCGCCGTGGGCGTTGCGCAGGCAGCAGACCTGGACGGATTCCCACACCTGGCGGCCGTCGGGGCCCTGGCGGCCGAGTTCGCCGCGCCAGCCGCGGCCCTCGCGGATGAGGGCCCGGCATTCCTGGTAGGATTCCTCGCTCGGGTGGCCCTCGCGGAGCACATCGATCTCGCGGTCGAGGATCGTCTCGAGCGTGAGTCCGGTGGCCGCGGTGAACTTGCCGTTCACGTACTGGACGCGGCCCTCGGCATCGGTGATCGCCGTGGCGATGGGGGACTGTTCGATGGCGTTGGAAAGCTTGTGGAACTGCTCCTCGGCGAGCTTGCGGCGCGTGATGTCGTGGCCGACCGCGCGCACGCCGATGATGCGGCCCTCGACGCTGAAGATCGCGGATTCCTCCCAGTCGATCCAGCGCCAGCCCTGCGGGGTAAGCCAGCGCTGCTCGTGCGCGGTGGTGTAGGGCGCGCGCTGGACGGCGGCGTCGGCCTTGGCGAAGGTCTTGACGTCGTCGTGGTGGACGAGCCCGCAGGCGGGCTTGCCGGCGAGGCGGTTGGCCGGGCGTCCGAACTTGCGGGCGAAGGCCTCGTTGGCGGCGAGAAACAGGCCGGAGAGGTCGCGACAATAGACGAAGGCGGCGCTGTCGGTCCAGGCTCCGAGCAAAGCCTCTGGCGGCGGGTTGGCGGCCGCGCCCGCGGATGAGTCACTGATCACGACTGGCATGCGCCCGGGAAATCGGCGCGGAAAGGACGAACTTGAGCCCGCCTTTGCGGGGCGGGGTCGCGCGTTGACGGAGGGGCGGCATCGGTCACAGCAGGCCGCTCAGGATCTGGGGCAGGCGGGGCAGGGTGTTGTCGATGGCGGCGCGAGCGATCTTCGTCTCCGGGCCGTCGTCGCCGTAGAGGATGTGCCAGCCGTCGAGCCGCATCCATGCATCGCGCGGCACGGGCTGGATCTTCTCGAAACCGCCGTGCACGCCGGCGTGGCGCACCAGGCTGTCGGCCACCTGGACCGCGGCGGCGAACATCTGGTGGCGCGGCGCCGAGGCGGGGCTGTTGTGATGCCGGACGGCGATCACGATCTCCTCGCTCATCTTGTGGCGCTCGAGGTAGAGCGCGCCGATGGTGGCGTGATCCATGCCGATCAGTTCGACCTCGCGCTGGCAGACCTCGCCGGTCGTGGAGAAATCATGGATGCAGATTTCCTCGAGTTCCTCGGGGAAGGCGTGGGCCATGACGACCTTGCCGACGTTGTGCAGCAGGCCGACGAGGTAGTCGGTGTCGTCGTCGATGGTGATCGGCAGCGCGCGCAGGATCTCGCGGGTGAGGATCGCGGTGCCGATGCTGTGCGCCCAGAGATCCTTCCACGGGAAGGGCGACCGTCCGGTCACATGGGAGAACGCGCCCATCTCCTCGATCACGGGCGTGGCCATCGCGAGTTCGCGGATCTGGCGCAGGCCGAGAAAGAAAATGGCTTCCTCGATGTTGCTCACGCTGTTCGACAGGCCGTAGTAGACCGAATTGACCATGCGAAGCAGGCGCGCGGTGAGCGACGGGTCGCGCCGGATGATCTCGGCGATCTGGGACGACACGCTGCTCTCGGAGTTCACCAGTTCGCGCAGGGCCTGGTTGATGCGGCCCAGCGAGGCGAGCTTGGGACAGTCGTTGATCCGCTTTCGGATGATCTCCTCGGAATACCGGGTGGATATGGGCGGGTTGGAAGTGGTCGGCATGAAAACGAGGTGACCGCCGGCGGGAAGGAGGTGCGGTCGGCACCGTATTCAACGTCCCGACGCCGTGGCACTTGAGCCGTTTATTTGCGGTGAATTTCATCGAAAAACGGTTTCCGGAAGGGGTTTGGGCTCAAGGTGGTCCAGGGCCGGCCGATGAAAGCGGGGCGAATCCACCGTCTCTGTTCCGCAGCGCCGGGGAGTTCGCGTTTACCCGGATGCCTCCCGCCCAAATCCAACGCCTGCTGCAAGACGCCGTGGTTCACCACCGTGCCGGACGCCTCGATCAGGCGGAGGCGCTCTACCGGCGGGTGCGCACCGTCCTGCCCAACCATTTCGATGCCGTGCATCTCTCGGGTATCGTCGCGCTCCAGCAAGGCCGCGCGACCGAGGCCGTCGATCTGCTCGGCCGGGCGCACCGCCTCGCACCGGGGAACGCGCCATGTGCGCTGAGGTTCGGCCTGGCCCTCACCGCGGCCAGCCGCGCGCGCGAGGCCGAGACGCCCTTGCGTGCCGCCGTGGCGCTCGATCCGAAATCCGCCGACGCCTGGGATGCCCTCGCCCACTGCCTGAAGGTGCAGGACCGGCTCCACGATGCGGTCGGTTGCCACGAGAAGGCGGTCGCGCTCAATCCGGCGTTTGCCAAGGGGTTCTTCAATTTCGGCCTGACGCTCAGCCTGCTCGGACGCCAGGCCGAGGCGCTCGCCACCCATGACCGCGCGCTCGCGGCCGATCCCGCCTACGCCAAGGGCCACTACGGACGCGCCCAGGTGTTGCAGCAGATGCATCGCATCCCCGAGGCCATCGCGGCGTATGATCGCTTTCTCGAATTGGAGCCGTCCAACCACGAGGCGCGCGGTTACCGGCTTTATGCGCTGTGTCACGTCGAGGGGCTGCCGCGCGAGCGGCTCTTCGCCGAGCATGCCGCGTACGGCCGCGCGGTCGGCCGCCACCCGGTGCCGGCCTTCCCGAATTCCCCCGAGCCCGGCCGCCGTCTCCGGCTCGCCATCCTCTCGCCCGACCTGCGCACGCACTCGTGCGCCTGGTTTTTGAAGCCGCTGCTGCACCACCTCGATCCCGTGCAGTTCGAGCTGTATCTTTACCACGACCATTTTCGCGAAGACGCCGTCACGGCGCAACTGAAGCCGCTCGCCGCCGTCTGGCGCAATTTCGTCGGACGTCCGCCGGCCGACGTCGAGCGGACGATCCGGGCCGATGCGCCGGACATCCTCATCGACCTCGCCGGGCACACGGGCATGACCTCGCGCCTGCCGCTCTTCGCGCGTCACCTGGCTCCGGTGCAGGTGAACTACCTCGGCTACCCTCACACGACCGGTCTGCCGGCCATGCATTATCGTTTCACCGATGCGATCGCGGACCCCGTCGGCGACGCCGACGCGCTCGCGACCGAGAAGCTCGTGCGCTTCGCCCCGACGGCCTGGGCCTACGAAGCCCCGGTCGACGCGCCCGCCGTGTCCGTTCGCCCTGCGAAACCCGGCCCGGAGGGCGTGCGCGGCATCACCTTCGGCTGCTTCAACAACGTGGCCAAGATTTCCGATACCACGCTCGCGCTCTGGGCGCAGGTGCTGGCGGCGGTGCCGGACTCACGGCTGCTGCTCAAGGGCCGGGGGTTGGGCGGCGCGGAAATGCGGCGGGATTATGCGGCACGATTTGCCGCGGCCGGGCTGCCGGCCGGGCGCGTCGAGTTTCTCGAACGCACCGCGCAGACCGACGCCCATCTCGCGCTTTACGGACGCGTGGACATCTCGCTCGACACCTTTCCCTACCACGGTACGACGACGACCTGCGAAGCGCTGTGGATGGGCGTGCCCGTGGTCACACTCATGGGCGACCGTCACATCGCGCGCGTCAGCGGCAGTCTGCTCGCGGCGATCGGCCGCGAGGAATGGGTCGCGACGACGCCCGAGGACTACGTGCGCATTGCGGTGGATCTCGCCGCCGATCCGGTCCGCCTCGCGGCGATTCGCGCCGGCCTGCGCGATGAGGTGAGGCATTCGCCGCTCGGCGATCATGCGGGTCAGTCGGCGCGTTTTGCCGCCGCGCTCCGCGACTGCTGGGCGGCGTGGTGTGCGAGCCGCACGGCGGCGCGTGCAGTGGCCTGAGCGAGAAAGCATCAGGCTTTTGAGCAGGGGCGCGCCTACAGAAAAGCGGCGGGCCGGGCCGTCAGCGGCGGGGAGGACCCTTGCGGCGCATCAGCTCGGCGCTGGAACGATCCAGCCGCGCGCGCTCCTCGGCGGTGAGGCTGTGGATGCCGGACTTCGCGATCTTGTCGAGCAAGGCGTCCACGTCGGCCATGTCGCCGTCGGTCGGATCGTCGCGGCGCGGCGCGGGGGCGTTACCCTGGCCGGGAAGGACCTTGAGTTTCGGCTGGCGCAGCCGGGCGAAGGGATTCGGAATCGTGAACCGGCCCTGTTCGTAACGCACCATGCCGTACGCGTAACCGACGCCGGCCCAGAGTGAGACGAGACCGGGCACGTTGCGGGTCGACAGGTGGATCAGGGTGTAGATGCCGACCAGAATGGCGGCCAGCCAGCGGGCCTGGAGATTGAAGAAGAAAACCGCCGACGGATACAGGGCGGTGAAGGCGATGAAGAGGGCGAAGCTGCCCGTCTGGCCGGTCTGGCCCAGGGGCCAGCCGAACAGCCCGAGTCCCGTGAAGAGCACGGGCGTGAGCAGGTAGAGGCCGGCATAGAAGCGCAGGAAGACCCGGCGGCCGAAGAATTTCTCCAACTCGCGCCCGAACCACACGAGCATGGCCATGTCGATCACGAACCACAGGCTCGGGACGTTCACCAGGCCGTAGGTGAAGACCCGCCAGACCTGGCCGCGGAGAACTTCGCCGTTGCTGAACGGCAGCCAGGCAAACGGCGCGTCGATCCGGGCAAACAGGCACACGGTCGTGAGCAGCAGCGTGACGATGTAGCCCAGCGCGATGACGTGAGGCGTGTAGAGCGCGTGCCCGCCGAGGTAGGTCACCGGCCGGCTTTGATCGTTGGGATCGAAACTGAACATCGAAAAGGCAGGGTGATCCGCCCCGTGGCGTTCCGCAAGCGCGGGATGCGGACAACCGCGCGCGGTTTCTCGGTTGCCCCGATCCGGCCATCCGGCAGACCAGCGGCATGATCGAGCCGCAGCAACTCCTTGAAGACGTCGCCGCCCTCGCCCGCGGGGCGGGCGGAATCATCCGCCGGCATTACGCCGCGCCCGCGGCCGTCTCGGGTCGCAAGAGCACGCGTTCCGATGTCGTGACGGCGGCCGACACCGAGGCGGAGGCGTTCATCGTGCGCGGCTTGCTGGAGCGCTGGCCCGGTCACCATCTCGTCGGCGAGGAAGGCGGCGGGCAGGGCGCGCCGGCGGCGACGGCCCCATACCACTGGTTCGTGGACCCGCTCGACGGCACGGTGAATTTCGCCGCGCGGCTGCCGCACTTCTGCACGAGCATTGCGCTGACCACGCCCGACCGGGAGCCGCTGCTCGGCGTCGTCTACGATCCGATGCGGGACGAACTCTTCACCGCCGTGCGCGGCGGTGGGGCGCGCCTGAACGGCGGGCCGGTGCGCGTCACGGCCACCGGGGAACTCACCGATGCGGTGGTCTCGACCGGATTTCCCTACGACAAGCACCTCAACCCCGACAACAACCTGCGCGAGTGGACGGCGTTCCTGCAGCACATCCGGGGCGAGCGCCGGCTCGGCGCGGCCGCCCTCGACTTCTGCTGGGTCGCCGCCGGACGGCTCGACGGCTATTGGGAGAAAGACCTGAAGCCGTGGGATGCCATGGCGGGCATGCTCATCACGCGCGAAGCGGGCGGCGCCGTGACCGATTACGCCGGTGGCCCCGTCCCTCAGCGCCTGGACCGCGGCCGCTATGTGGCCAGCAACGGCCTCATCCACGCCGCCATGCTCGCGGTGCTGCGGTCGGTGGCGGTGTCTTGAGGGCGGTCGAATGTCGTGGCGGACGTTTTTCCGACGATTGTTCGCGGGCCGCGGGTTCGCCCGTTGCCTGGCTTGAAAACAACCCGGCCTCCACGCCCATGACGGGCACTTCCGGTCCTTTTCCTGCCGATTGCGAACTCGTGTTCACCCGCACCCCGGATGCCGCGCGCGAGAAGTTTTACCGGAGCCGGGGGCGTCTCCAAGGCAGGGCTTCCGTCAGTGCGCCGCGATCTTCGTCAGCACCTTGGCTGATTTTTCCTTCACGCGTATGACGATCAGCGCGCTGGCGCGCAGGCCCTCGACCTCGGCGACCACGCCGGCACCACGGGCATAGAACAGATGGCGCACATCGTCCGCCTGGAGGGCGCCGATGACGAAGGACAACTGTTGCTCGATGAGCACGGCTTCGAATTCCCCGGCCGGAACCTTCACGCGGTAGGCGCCGACATAGCGATTGGTGGTTTGGAGCCGGCCTTCATAGGCGGTCCGGCCGGGCGAATCCAGGCGCGCGGCGGTTATGGCGCTTTCGCTGCCCCACACGGCGCCGGGAGCGATGCCGGGTGGGATGGTCACGCCAGGTGCCAGGCGCACCTCGAAGCCGTGATGCCGGTCGGTCTCGCCGAAGAAGCGGATGCCCGCGCCGTTCTGGACCTCGAACCATTCCACCAGCGACTCGCCGATCATGCGTTGCCAGACGCCCGGCTGGGCCGGCAGGTCGTGATGCGTCTCGACCTGCTCCTTGCGACCGTGGTCGTCGCCGGCGGTGTAGAGGTAGTGGTAATCGCCATCGCGCCGGTTGATCCACTCCGCCGGCCTTTCCAATACGGGCGCCGGGATTTCGTGCACGATGAAATCACGGCCGAGCAGATCGATTTGTTCGTGCAAGCGATCTCCCGTCTCCGCACCGACAAGACCGGCCAGCAGCAGGACGGCAGTCGGAAGAAGTCTGGGCATGGGCGGCAGGCTAAAAGGCCGTCGCGCTCCGTCCGCGGTAAAGAAGCGTTATTCGGTCTTGGCGCGTTTGGCCGTGAGCTGCTCGGTGGCGAAGTCGCCGACGTCGCGGGTGAGCTTCAATTCGTCGCCGACGATGGTGCCGCGGTAGGTGATGGTGATCTCGTTGCCGTCAGCCGCGAACATCTCGATGAACGAGACCTTGTCGCCGTCCACCTTGATGCTCTTGAGCGGCGTCGTGCCCTTGCCGAAGGAGTGATCGTAGGTGGCCTGGCCGGTGATCTGATCTCCGCTCAGTTTGAATGCGTAGCTGTATTTCTGCAGACCGATCTGGGTGTCGAATTCGGCGATCCAGCGGCCGAGTAGATCGGCGGCGCGGACAGGGAGCGCAATGGCGAGGACGAGGGCGAGGCAGGCAAGGATGCGGAATTTCATAATAGGGGATGATGTCAGGATGCAAAAATGCCCCGGGCCCGCAATCTGCGAAAAGCCGCGGAGCCTCAGATCCGCAACACGTCGAGCCGGGCGGGTTGCGGACTGGGTTGGGCGGGGGATGCGCCCACTTGTGCCGCCAGGCGAGTCGGATCCCGGGTTTAGTGCCGGCGCGTTTCGCTCAGCGTTTCCCCGATGCGCCACGCTCGCTTCCGGCCAACAATCTGCATTGGCGAGGGGTTTGGCGCCCGGTGCGGTTCGAGCGAATGCAAAAAAAGTTGGAAACAACTATTAGCGCAGCGGGTGTATCGTGTGTGACGCGGACGAGACGCATCTCTGGCGATGGTCGAATCAATCGGCCAGGCATCCACTCCATGCTGTACCCCCTCGATGACCCAGGCTGGATGCACGGATGTCACATCCTGAACCATAGTACCCCCATGAAAAGTGTCGCACATGTGACCTCCGCGCTTCGGCGCGTTTGCCCGCAGGGACTGCTCCTTGCCGGCCTCCTCGTGGCCTCGGTCTCCGGCCTCCACGGCCAGAGCATCACCAGCAACCAGACGGGCACCCACAACGGGTATTACTACTCGTATTGGAAGGACGGTGGCAACGTCACCATGACCCTGGGCTCCGGCGGCAACTACAGTGTCAACTGGAACCTCGGCAACGCCTACAACTTCGTCGGCGGCAAGGGCTGGAGTACCGGCTCCTCGTCGCGGCGCGTGGGTTACAACGCCGGCGTCTGGTCGCCCAACGGCAATGCCTATCTGTGCCTCTACGGCTGGACCACCAGTCCGTTGATCGAATACTACGTGGTCGACAGCTGGGGCAGCTGGCGCCCGCCGGGCGGAAACTCGCAGGGCTCGGTGAGCACTGACGGTGGCACCTACGACCTGTATCGCACACAACGCGTCAACGCGCCCTCCATCCAGGGTACGCAGACGTTCTACCAGTACTGGAGCGTGCGCACGGCCAAGCGGGCGACGGGCAGCAACCAGACCATCACGTTCGCCAACCACGTGAACGCGTGGAGCGGACGCGGCTGGAACCTCGGCAACCACAATTACCAGATCATGGCGACCGAGGGATTCCAGAGCAGCGGCAGTTCCAACCTGACGGTCTGGCAGCAATAATTCCCGGACCGCCTTTCGCCGGGCCGGAAGTCCGACGCGCAGCGTGCGTTTCCGCTGCGCCGGCGCCGGCCCGGTTTCGGGCAACCGACCGGGGCAACCGGTTTGAACGCAAAACGGACGCTTCCATGAGCAAGGTGCTTTTCATGATCTGCGCCATCGCGCTGGGCGCGGCTGCAGCGCGCGCCGCCGGCGCCCTGCCGGGCTTCGTGCTGGTCGAGGGCGGCTCCTTTCAGGGCGGCAAGACCGGTTTTGCGCACCGGGGCGCCACGGTGTCTGATTTCTATCTCGGTCGCCACGAGGTGACGCAAAAGGAGTGGGCCGAAGTGATGGGTACGAATCCGTCGCAGTTCAAGGGCGAGGACCTGCCGGTCGAGAACGTGAGCTGGTATGACTGCATCGAATACTGCAACGCCCGCAGCCTGCGGGAGGGACTGCAGCCTTGCTACGTCGTGGAGAAGGGGCGGCCCGACCCGGAAAATTTCAACGAGAACGACGACCAGCGCTGGCTGGTCACGTTCGACCGCGGGGCGAATGGCTACCGCCTGCCGACCGAATTGGAGTGGGAATATGCCGCCAGCGGCGGTCGGCTCGCCCGTGGATCCACCTACAGCGGGGGCGACGACATCGGCCAGGTCGCCTGGTATTGGCGGAACGCCGGCGACGAGCCGTTGCCCGGCGCTTGGAACTGGCCGCTGATCGAGGGCAATCGCAATCGCACGCATCCCGTCGGCCAAAAGAAACCCAACGAGCTCGGCCTGCATGACCTGTCCGGCAACGTGCGCGAGTGGTGCTGGGACTGGCTCGCGCCGCTGCCAGGCGAGGCGCCCACGCCCAACGTGCCGCCTGCGGGCTACGTGCGGGTGTGGAAAGGCGGTGGCTGGCTCGGGGGCGATTTCTGCTGCGAGGTGGCGTTCCGCTCCGGTTTCGAAGCCAACGGCCGTGGCGGTGACCAGGGATTTCGTGTCGCTCGAAACAAGTAGACTGGCGTTTCTGTCGTCATGACCGCCGCCCTCCGGATTTCGCTCGCCGCCAATGTCGTGCTGCTCGGGGTTGCCGGCTGGTCGTTCTGGCGTATGCCGGCCCCGGCTCCGCCCGCAGCCTCGCTTCCGCCGGCTGGCCGGCCGGCGCCAGTTGCGATTGAATCACGCCCCGCCGCCCCGCCCCTGTCGCCTGCACCGCCGGGCGAAGGTGAGGGAGGCACGCTGAATCCCGCTGCGCTGGCCCGACTCGAGCAGCTGGGGTTGCCGCGTGACGTGGTGGTCAATGCCTTCATCGAAAAATTCCACCGTCACTGGGATGAGCAGTTCACCGAGCTTCAGCGTCGGTATGCGCCCAAGGAGGTGCCCGAGCGCGTCATGCTCGAACTCTCCCGTCGGCGTGACGAGGAGAAGATCCGCGAACTCAAGGACGTGATGGGCGAGGCCGGTTACCTGGCCTGGGACCGGGAGCAGACGTTGCGCCAGCTGAACACGGCCGGCGTGCCGCTCAGTGCCAATGAGGCCGACCAGGCTTATCGGATGCAGAAGGAATTCGAGGCGCTTCACCGCGAACTGCAGATGGCGATGGAAGACGGCGTCGCGGACCGCGCGGATGTCGGCGAATTGCAGCGGCGGGTGGAGGAGGCGCTCGACGGCCAGCTGGAGCAATTGTTTGGCCGCGAGAAGCTCAATGCCATGCGGGGCGTGACGGATCCCGTGGCCGGGGCATACCGGGCTTATGCCGACTTGGACCCGACGGAGGATCAGGCGCAGGCAGCGTTGGCCCTCGACGAGACCTTTCAGGCGCAGGAGAAGGCGCTCGCCACCCGGGCCGGCGATCCGGCGCAACTCGCCGGCGAATTACGCGCGATCCAGCGGGCACGTGAGGAGGAACTGCGGCGAATCTTCGGAGCGGAGGCGTATGACGACCAGAAGCGCCGGAATGATCCGACCTACCGGACGCTCGCCCTCTACGCCGAAGTGTGGTCGCTCCAGGCGCAGGACGTGCGTTCCGTGTATGTCACCTTGAGTGCCTTCCACGATGAGGCCGACCGACTCCGCCAGGCGGCGCAAATCAGCGAGTCGGCCGGGAGGCGCGTGGACTGGACCGCCGTGGAGGCGGCCGTCGGGCAGGCCCGGCAGCGGACCGAGGCCGGATTGCAGGCCGTCGTCGGCTCGGAACGGCTCGATCGCCTGAAACGGAACGGCCTGTTGATGATGCGGTGACGACCGCCCGGGCGTGAAGGCGGTCAGTCCGCGCGGGCCTTGGCGTAGGCGGCCTGGAGGTCATCCCACGCGGCGGCGACGCCATCGCGGGTCGAGGCCCAGGTGTCGGCGGTGGCGGTGCCGACGGAGGCGAGCTTCTCCTTGAAGTTCACCTCGGCACGGCGGAGGTTTTCCATCGCGGCGCGCCGGCTTTCGGTGGCCCTGGCTTCGGAATAGTCGGCGCGGAGCTGGCTCAGGCCGCTTTCCACCTGGGCCTGACGCGCCTGGAGGTCGCGCGTGAAGCTGTCGCGCTGTTCGAACGTGTAGGATTTGGCCTGGCTCCAGGCTTCGGCCGGGGTCGGGCCCGGGTTCGTGGCGGGAGTGCCGCTGGCCTCGTGGCGCGCGTTGTCGCGGCAGGCGCCGAGGACGAGCGCGGCGCTGCAAACGCCCGCGAGGGTCAGGGTGTGGATGAGTCGGAGGGGGGAGGCTGGGATTTTGTTCATACCCCGTGTTTGACTTTCCCAACCCCGTCGGGGTTTCCCTGATCGACGAAAACCCGCGCCGCCCGCGAAGAGGCGGGCGGCGCGGCGACGGCTCAATCGGCGCGGGCCTTCAGGTAGGCGGCCTGCATTCGGTCCCACGCGGCGACGACGTCGTCGCGCGCGGCATTCCACGTGGCGGTGGTGGCGTTGCCCAGCGCGGCGAGCTTCGCCTTGTAGTCGCTCTCGGCGTTCCTGAGCTCGGCCATGGCGGCGCGGCGGCTCGCGCCGGCCTTCGCCTCGGAGTATTCGGAGCGGAGTTCGCTGATCTGCGCGTCGAACCGGGCCTGCTGGGCCTTGAACCGGGCGGCAAAAGCCTCGCGTTTTTCGAACGTGAACTCCCGGAGGTCGTTCACACCCTCGGTGACCGCGGCCTTGGTGTCGCGGTAGGCTTCCTTCGCATCGCTGGCGAGCTCTGCACGGTCGTGCCTGCTGCAGCCGGCGAAGGAGGCGAGGCTCAGGGCACAGACGGCGGTGATGACGTGGCGGTGTTTTTTCATGTTCATGAAGGGTGGAGTGAATGACGGTGGCGACGGTCAGCCGGCCGGCGGCGGGCGGCCGCCGAGGGCGCGGGCGATCAGGGCGATCAGCACCAGCACCGCAAAGAGGACACAGATGATTTTCGCGGCCTCGGCGGCGATTCCGGCAACGCCGCTGAAGCCGAGCAGGCCGGCGACAATGGCGATGATGAAGAAGATTATGGCCCAGCGTAGCATGGCGATTCTCCTTGGGTTGAGGGTTCAATCCCGGCTTGGGCAGACTGCACCGGCCGGAGCGTGGGTGGTTTGACTGCATTTCGTCGGACCAGGCTCGACGGTCGGGGTTGCAGGCCGGGCTGAAATATATCCGCAGGAAATCGGGAACAAAATCGATGCGCCAGACCGGAGAAATGTAATTAATCTGTCATCGTCCGCATGGCCTGCCGAAGCCGCCGCCCGGAGTGCGACCTCGCCTTTTTTCCGATTGGTCCAAGCGTGGGGCACATATGAAAAGCGCCAAGACCACGGGAAAGGCGAAGGAATTGCCGGCTCCGGCACGTGAAGCGTTGCTCGATACCTTGCAGGGCCGGTTCGAGGCAAATCCGGGCCGTCATGCCGGCATCGCCTGGCCCAAGGTGCGCGAGCGTCTGGAGTCCAATCCGGAAAAGTTGCGGTCGCTCGCCGAGATGGAGCGCACCGGTGGCGAGCCGGACGTGGTTGGCCAGGACAAGAAGACCGGGGAGTTTCTTTTCATGGACTGTTCGCCGCAAAGCCCGGCGGGGCGCCAGAGCCTGTGCTACGACCGCGAAGCCTTGGACGGCCGGAAGAAGTTTCCACCGAAGGGTTGCGCCACGGAACTGGCCGAGGCGATGGGGGCGGAACTCCTGACGGAGGAGCAGTACGCCGACCTGCAGAAACTCGGGGAGTTCGACACGAAATCATCGAGCTGGCTGAAAACGCCGCCCGAAATCCGGAAGCTCGGCGGAGCGATCTTCGGTGACCGCCGCTTCGGTCGCGTGTTCACGTACCACAACGGCGCCGATTCCTACTACAGCGGCCGTGGCTTTCGCTGCCGGCTGAAGGTGTAGGGAGACGTATGCGAAAGAACAAAGGAGCGAAGTCCGAGGTGGAATTTTTCCACGGATGGCGCGGAGGGGTACGGATGGTTCAGCGCTTGGCCGGTTTGGGCATCGTGGTGTGGAAACCCATTTGCTTGTCGGGGACATCAGGGCCCGGCGGCGGGTCGAGCAGGATCATGATGCGGCGCAGGACTTCGGTGATCGCGACTTCGTGGCTGTCGAGGCGGGACTTCAGTTCCGTTTCGAGGGAGGCCAGTTTCTTCGCCAGTTCGCGCGTATCTGTAAGCAGGCCGCGCATTTTCACGAACGCGCGGATGACGAAGACGGACATCTGCACTGCTTGCGGACTGTTCAGAATATTGGCTGCCATCAGCGCGCCATGCTCGGTGAAGGCATACGGGCGATATTTCAGATGATGCCCTTGTTTTAAGGTCACAATTTGTGACCTTAGAATTGTATCTTCTTGTTTTCTGGAGCGTTGCAGATTTGAAGCTTCTGCATTGGTCAGTTCCAGCAGGAAGTCCTGTGGAAATTTGTCGCGGTTGCGGCGGACGGCCTGGTTGAGGGCCTTCGTCTTTACGCCGTAGAGGGCGGCGAGGTCGGCGTCCAAGATCACGCGTTCGCCGCGGATGGTGTGGATGACACCGTCAATCGAGACGGTGGGAGATTTCTTCAGGGCGCGATTCTTCTTCATAGAATATCGGCCCGTGGGGCGAACGATGAAGAAATTCCTCCGGGCGTAAAGTCCGGAGCGGGGCGCGGAGAACGGGCAGCGGCTGGGCGGGACGGAGTTGGTCGGTTCAAGAGGCTCCGGGCAATTCGACCTCAACATCCGCAGCCTGACCCCGCGACTCGGCCCATAACGTGAAGAAGCTCCGTGCCGGCTTCCGCGTGCTGACCAAGCCCGAGGAGATATTGCAGGCGGCGAGATGGAGGCGTTCACCGCAGAGGCGCGAAGGCGCAGAGCGCGACCTCTGTGTCTCTGCGTCTTTGTGGTGAAATATCCTGCTTCAGTAGTCGAGATACGGCGCGAGCCATTTCTCCGAATCGGAGAGGGGCTGCTGCTTGCGGGCGGTGTAGTCCTCGACCTGGTCTCTAGAGATTTTGCCGACGGCGAAATACTTCGACTCGGGGTGATTGAAGTAGTGACCGCTGACGCTTGACGGCGGGTGCATGGCGCAAGACTCGGTGAGTTCGATGCCCGTCAGCGCGGTGGCGTTGAGGAGTTCGAAGAGCACCGGCTTCTCGGTATGGTCCGGGCAGGCCGGGTAACCGGGGGCGGGACGGATGCCGCGGTATTTTTCGCGGATGATGTCCTTCATCGCCAGATTCTCGGTCTTGCCGTAGCCGGAGAAATCGCGGGCCTTCTTGTGCATCAGTTCGGCGAGGGCTTCGGCGAGGCGGTCGCCCAGGGCCTTGGCCATGATGGCGGAGTAGTCGTCGTGTTTCGCCTCGAACTCCTTCGCGAACTCCTCGACGCCGTGGCCGGCCGTGACGGCGAAGCCGCCGAGGTAGTCGAGGCGCCCGCTGTCCTTCGGTGCGATGTAGTCGGCGAGGCAGTGGTTGTGCTGGCCGGCCGGCTTCTCGAGCTGCTGGCGGAGGAAGTGGAAGGTCTTGAGCACGCGCGAGCGCGATTCGTCGGCGTAGACTTCGACGGAGTCGCCGACGGCATTCGCCGGCCAGAAGCCGATGACGGCTTTGGCGGTGTAGCGGTTTTCGGCGATGATGCGCTTCAGCATGGCCTGGGCGTCGGCGTAGAGCTTGGCCGCCTCGGTGCCGACGACGGCGTCGGTGAGGATGTCGGGAAAGCGGCCATGGAGTTCCCAGGCGGAGAAGAAGGGGCCCCAGTCGATGTAGGCGGCGATTTCTTCGAGCGTGAGACGCTCGACGGAAACCGGAAACTTGAAATCTGAAACCTGAGGAGCGGAGGAAAAAACCTTGGTGCCGAGAAACTCGGGCTGCGGGATGTCCACGCTCGACCAGTCGGTGGGTTGGGCCCGCTGGCGAGCCTCGGGGAGCGGGAGGAGTTTGCGCGTGCCCTGACGGTCGGCGAAGTCGGCGCGCTGTTTTTCCTGCCTGACCTTCAAGTCGGCGACGAATCTGGGCTTGCTGTCAGGGTTGAGGAGCTGGGAGACGACGCCGATCACGCGTGAGGCGTCGAGCACGTGGACGACGGGCTGGTCGTAGTACGGGGCGATCTTCACGGCGGTGTGCGCGGCGGAGGTCGTGGCGCCGCCGATGAGCAGCGGCAGGCTCGAGCCGAGGCGCTGCAGTTCCTTGGCGTTGTGCACCATCTCGTCGAGCGAGGGCGTGATGAGGCCGGACAGGCCGATGACGTCGGCGCCTTTCTCCCGGGCGGCGGCGTAGATCTTCTCGAACGAGACCATCACGCCGAGGTCGACGACCTCGTAGTTGTTGCAGGCGAGGACGACGCCGACGATGTTCTTGCCGATGTCATGGACGTCGCCCTTGACGGTGGCCATGACGATGCGGCCGGCGGAGTCGCTGCTGGAAGACGACCCGGCGGGAGCTGGGCCCTCCACGGGGGCAGCCGCGCGGGCGGCCGCTTTTTCGGCCTCCATGAAGGGCTGGAGGTAGGCGACGGCCTTCTTCATCACGCGGGCGGATTTGACGACCTGGGGGAGGAACATCTTGCCGGCGCCGAAGAGATCGCCGACGACGCGCATGCCGTCCATGAGCGGGCCTTCGATGATCAGGAGCGGCCTGCCGTATTTCTGGCGCGCTTCCTCGGTGTCAGCGTTGATGAAAGTGTCGATGCCTTTGACGAGGGCGTGAGAGAGGCGTTCTTCAACGGTCCCGTTTCGCCATTCCTCGTTGGTTTGGGATTTGGCGTCCGGCGTTTGGGATTTTCCACCGCCTCCGGCTTTCAGCGCTTCCCCGAAGGTGACCAGGCGTTCGGTGGCGTCGGGACGGCGGTTGAGGAGGACGTCCTCGACGAGGACGAGGAGTTCCTTTTCGACCTCCTCGTAGACCTCGAGCATGCCGGGGTTGACGATGCCCATGTCCATGCCCTCGCGGATGGCGTGGTAGAGGAAGGCCGCGTGCATCGCCTCGCGGACGGGGTTGTTGCCGCGGAAGGCGAAGGAGACGTTGGACACGCCGCCGCTGACCTTGGCGTGGGGGAGGTGCTGCTTGATCCACTTCGTTGCGCGGAAGAAATCCACGGCGTAGTCGGCATGTTCCTCGATGCCGGTGCCGACGGTGAGGATGTTGGGATCGAAAATGATGTCCTCGGGCGGGAAGCCGGTCTCGTTCACGAGCAGGCGGTAGGCGCGTTCCGCGATGCGGGTCTTGTCCTCGTAGGTGGCGGCCTGGCCCTGCTCGTCGAAGGCCATGACGACGACGGCGGCGCCGTAGCGACGGATGGTGCGCGCCTGCTCGAGGAACTTCGCTTCGCCTTCCTTGAGGGAGATGGAGTTCACGATGCCCTTGCCCTGAAGGCATTTCAGGCCGGCCTCGATGACCTCCCATTTGGAGGAGTCCACCATGATCGGGACCTTCGCAACCTCGGGTTCGCTGGCGAGGAGGTGCAGGAAACGCGTCATGGCTGCGACGCCGTCGATGAGGCCCTCGTCCATGCACACGTCGATGACGTTGGCGCCGTTCTCGACCTGCTGGCGGGCGATGGCGACGGCCTCCTCGTATTTGCCCTCCTTGATCAGCTTGGCGAACTTGGGCGAACCGGCGACGTTGGTGCGCTCGCCGATCATCAGGAAAGCGCCGGGCTGCTGCGTGAAGGGCAGCGACCCCGACAACTGCAAGGGGAGCGGGGAGGGGGAGGCTGCGCCGCCGGAGACCGGAGTCGGGAGATCGGAGTTCGGGGGGCGCGGCTCAGCTGGAGCTGAGCCCTCCGCGGGAAGATCCGGGCGGATGATCGTGAGCGAACGCGCGGGTTTCGGCGCCACGGCGGCGGCGATGGCGGCGATGTGTTCAGGGGTGTTGCCGCAGCAGCCGCCGACGATGTTGGCGAGGCCGGCACTCGTGAACTCGTCCATGTACCGGCCCATGTCGGCCGGATTGAGATCGAAGCCCGTCGGCGTGAGCGGATTGGGCAGACCGGCGTTGGGGTAGCACGAAATGAAGGCGTCGGACTTGACGCTCAGCTCGGCCAGGAACGGCCGCATGAGGTCGGGACCGATCGAGCAGTTGAGGCCGACGGAGAACGGCTGCACGTGGCGCACGGCGTTCCAGAAGGCCCCGACGGTCTGGGCGGAGATCATCGTCTCACCACCCCGGCCGACGGCCGCCGAGATCATGACGGGCAGGCGCAGTTTGTCCTCGGCGAAAACCTCCTCGATGGCGACGAGGGCGGCCTTGGCATTCAGGGAGTCGAAGATCGTCTCGACGAGCAGCAGGTCCACGCCCCCGGCAATCAGCGAGCGCACCTGGCGGCGGTAGTCGGCCTTTACCTGATCGAAGGTGACGACGCGAAAACCGGCGTCGTCGGCGTCGGGCGAGTTGGAGAGCGAGACGGTGAGCGGTCCGATGGCACCGGCCACATAGCGGCGGCGGCCGGTGGCGTTGGCGAGGCGGTCGGCCCAGGCGCGGCACTGGCGCGCGGAGGTGAAGTTGATGTCGTGGGCGAGCTCCTGCAGGAACTTGTTTTCGATGACCGTCTGGTAGAACGCCGGGTCCTTGCGGCCGCCGTGTTCGCGCGGATCCTCGATGAAGAATTCGCTCTGGCCGATGCTGGTGGCCGAGAAGGTGTTGGTCTCGATGATGTCGGCGCCGGCTTCGAGGAAGCGGCGATGGATGTCCTCGATGGTCGGGCCGCAGGTGAGCGAGTAGATGTCGCCGTTGTTCTTGAGGTCCTTCGGGGCATCCTTGAAGCGCGTGCCGCGCACCTGCTCCTCCGTCAGTCCATAACCCCGGATGGTTGTGCCCATGGCGCCGTCAATGATGGCAATCCGCTCTTTAAGCGTTTGGCGAAGAGCGAGTTCAGCTGGAGTTGGCAAATGGATGGAAGAGGACATGAAAAGTTAGAAATCTACATATCTGTATTTAATGATATGTTGCAAGCCTCGTGTTGAGGGCAAGGTGGAGCCCTCCACCCTGACTCGGCGAGTCATAGTCAACGGATGCACAGGGTTGGTGCTTGCGAGCCGGGTGGGGGGCACGGTTTTGTCGGCGCGTTCCTGAGGTTCTTTTCATCAGTCCGGCAGTCACAGGGAAGGCCGTGCAATCCGGCCACAGTAGCGCTGCGGTAACGCATCACGAATCCCCATTCCGCTTCAGGGCGGGAACACAGCCAATCGCCGACTTGCGTCGGGGGTGAAGGCGGGGAGGAGGACGCGCGGAGCGCGCCAAGTGAGAGGTGACAAGTGACCAAGTAACAAGGGGCTGGCCCTCTTGATACCTGGCTCCTTGAAACTTGAAACTTGTGCGCCACGCGCACCAATGCGGAGTCCGAACATCTTGTCTGCGGGAGCTCACCGCGCCGGCGCGTGTGCGCGCACCGGCGACAAACCTTCATCGCACCAGCCCCGACGGAGTCGGGGCCAATGAAGAGTGAGAGTAGGAACGTGTCCCGCCCCCGCGGGACGGCGGTCTGCTCTTGCCGTTAGGAAAAGCAGACCATGCAAACCTTCCCCCTGTCGGCGTCCCTGCGACGCCTGCTCGTGGCCGCCGCCTTGGCGCCGGCCCTCAACCTGTCCGCGCAATCCCGGCCCGGCCCCGAAACGGTCGTCCTCCCGGATTACGTCACCACCGCCACCCGCACGCCCGCCGCGCTGACGACCACGGGCACCGCCGTGGACACCATCAGCGCCGCCGACCTCGCGCGCATGCAGCTCACCGGCCTGCAGTCCGTGCTCGCCGGCATCCCCGGCACCGCCGCCGCGGCCTCGGGCGCGCCGGGCTCGATCACCTCGCTGTTCCTGCGCGGGTCGAATTCCAACCAGACGCTGTTTCTCGTGGATGGCATCCGCGCCAACGATCCCAACACCGACTACCAGGTGATGCTCGGCGGCGCCTGTCTCGGCGCCTGCGACAACCTCGAGGTGTCGCACGGCCCGCAGAGCACGCTCTATGGCGGCGAGGCCGTCGGCGGTGTGATCGCGATCCGCGGCCAGCGTGGCCAGGGTCCGGCGCGCGGCAGCATCGCGCTCGAGGCCGGTTCATTCGGTACGATCCAGGGCGCGGCCAGCGCCCAGGCCGGCGACGACCGCGGCGGCTACACGTTCTCGATCAACGGCGGCCACACCGACAACGACCGCCCGAACAACCAGTTCGACAGCACGACCTACGCCCTGCGCGTGGACCGCCGGTTGTCGCCGAAAGTGGCCGTCGGCGGGACCTGGCGCGGCTTCATCGGCACCTACGGCTCGCCCGGCGCAGCCATCGGCTGGGGCGCCAACGATCCCGACAACGAGGAAAGCGAAAGCAACCAGCTCGCGACCGTCTTCGCCGAGTTCACGCCTTCGCCGGAGGTGGTGAGCAAGGCCGTGCTCGGCGGCCAGCACCGCCGTTACGAGTCGTTCAACGGCACCTCCACGACGCTGGTGAAAAACCGCCGCGCCGTGCTCGACTGGCAGACGACCTGGACCGCCAGCGAACAGCACCGCCTGACGGGCGGCCTCACCGCCGAGGCGAACCACACGCGCAACACGGGCTTCGGCGACATCAACGAAAGCCAGCAACTCCTGGCCTTATTCGTGCAGGACGAGTGGACGCCGGTTGAGCGGGTGTTTCTCACCGCCGGCCTGCGCAGCGACGATCACGACACCTACGGTCGGGCGACCACCGGCCGCGCCACGGCGGCGTGGCTGTCGGCGGACTCCCGCTGGAAGCTGCGCGCCAGCTACGGCACGGCGTTCCGCTCGCCGAGCTTCCTCGATCTTTACGGCCAGAGCTCGTACTACGTCGGCAACCCGGATCTCGAGGCGGAGAAGGCCAAAGGCTGGGACGCCGGGGTGGATTACTTCTTCGCCGGGCAGAAGGGCATGCTGAGCGTCACCTGGTTCGATACGCGCATCACGAACCTCATCGCCTATGACTTCGCCGCCTCGCCCAGCACGGTGAAGAACGTCGGCCGGGCCCGCACGCAGGGCCTGCAGGTCTCGGGCAAGGTCGTCCTGCCCGGCGCGATCGAGGCGCGCGTCGCCTATTCGTATCTTGAGGCCGACGACCTCACGGCCGGCACGCGTCTGCTGCGCCGTCCCAAGCACAGCGGTTCGCTCGACCTGTGGCACGATTTTGGCGGCGGCTTCAGCGCCGGCTCGGGCCTCGTGATTGTGAGCGATCGCATGGATGTCCACGCCTCGACCTTCGCCAACATCAAGGGCGAGGATTACACGGTCGTGCGCCTCTACGGCGCCTGGCAGGTCAACGAGCGGCTCACGCTCAAGGCGCGCGTCGAAAACCTGCTCGACGAGGCCTATGAGCAGGTGCACGGCTACCCGCAGCTCGGCTTCGGCGCCTTCGCCGGGGTGGAGTGGCGGTTCTGATGTAGGGATGTAGGGCGGGGTCGCCGGGTGTTAGGCCACTGATGGGTGACAGTATCTGCCTGTGATGGGTGACAGTTAAAATTAAGGGGAGGGTGTAAGGGAGGGGGCTTGGCTCCCTCCCTTTTGTGGTTGGGCGGAGGGTGTGCGAGGGGCGCGGGCTCTGACCGGGCGGATGGCGGTGGAGTCGGAAGCATGGAGGTGGCCGAGCAGATGAGGACCGAAGTGGACGCTGACCACGCCGTGGCGTTCGGGCCGCAAGGCGATGAGTTGTCGTCCGAAGGCCTGGCCGATGAGCCGGGCTCGGCCCGCCCAGCGGATGCGTCCGCGCGGGTCGGTGGTCTTGAGGATCCACTCCGGGGGATAACGCCAGGACTGCGGTGCCGGGCGGCAGGGGCTGGGACGGTAAAGCGAGGCGGGCAACTGCATGCCCAAAGCCTGGTGGGGGCGGTCGGCGTTGTAGTGCTGTCGCCACCGTTCGAAGCGTCGTTGCTGGGCCTGCGCGGTCGCGGCGGCCGGTCTGGCCGTGTGTTGCTTCAACACCCGATGCATCTGTTCATGCGCGGCGTTGTCCTGGGGACAGGCCGGCCGGCCATAGCGCACGGTGATGCCAAGGCGCACCCAGCCCACCGCGAGGGTGCTCCAGCCATACGGGCCGTAACCGCCGAAGGGCGGACCGTTGTCGACCTGGATCGCCCGTGGCAGGCCGTAGCGGCGGAACAACCGTCGCATCACCACGGCCACCGCCTGCTCGGTGGTGCGTTTCATATGGCCCACATGCAGGACATAGCGGCTGGACAAGTCCCGCACGGTCAGCGCGCAGATGCGCTGGCCGTCCGCGGTGCGGAACCAGCCCTTGAAGTCCACCGTCCAGATCTCGTTGGGCGCAGAGGCTCGCAGCGGAGGCAAGTTGACCACCGGGCCGGGCAAGGCGCGGCGGCGTCGACCACGGGTCAGACCGGCGTTGGCCAGCCAGCGCCCGATGGTGCGCTTCGCCGGCCACGGCCCCAGCGGATAGTCCCGCTGAAGATACCACACCAGTTGTCCGGCACCGGCAAAGCGGTACCGGCTGCCAAAGAGTGGCCAGCTCCGCCGCAGCCCGGGTACGATGCGAACGCTCTTGCGTCACTGCCTCACCGCGCAACACGCGCCGCCACCACTCGTAGCCGCACTGCCGGCTGATCCCGAAGCGCCGGCACAGCGCCACCATGCTCTCCTTGTTCCGCCAGCGCGCGGCCACAAACTCCCGGCGCTGCCTCTGCTTGTTGATTATCTTCCAGGGCATCCGCCCATAACACTGTCACCTATCACAGGCAGAAACTGTCACCCATCAGCGGCCACATGCCGCCGAACCCCGCCTTCGTTCGTTTGCGCTGCCGCGTTCGAGGCAGGGTTCGGCGACCCCGCCCTACAAAATAGTATCGGAGCCGGGACGCGATCGTCCCGGCTTCTTTATTGGGACGGCCCATCTTCTGATGGGCTGCGGCTCAGCGGGAGCTGAGCCCTCCACGTTCGCGGTTCAGCGTCGTCAGCCTGGCGAGCAATTCGGCGTCGGAGAGATCGGTCGGCCAACCGTAGGCGGCGGGCGCGGCGTCGTTGAGTGCATCGATGTCGCCTCCGCGGACGGCACGGGCGATGGCGTGGCGTTGTTCCTCCTGGATTTTGCTGAGTGCCGAGAGCGGCGTGGCGGGCGGCCAGGGAAAGGGAAACGAGCCGACGGCGAGCACCGGTTGCGCGCGGTGTTGTCCCCACCAGAGTGCGAAAAGCGGCGACGCCAGCATGCCGTGCATGAAGTCGTCGTCGCGGGCGACGATCATCAACGATTCATCCGGCAGCAGCTCATCCTCGATCCAACGCCAGTCGGGCGTCTCGGCCGCCGCGGGCAGGGCGAGCCAGCGCGAAACCCGGGCCAGGGCGCGCCGCAGCGCCGGAGCGGCATGCGGATTCTGCCAGACGCCGCCGGTGCGTTTTCGCAGCAACGCGAAAGGCTGTTCGTAGAGGGCGGCTTCCTGGGCGGTGAAGTGCTCGGGGAAGTCGATCTGCCACGATTCGACCGGCTCGCCTCCGCTCACGGCGAGGCGCCGGCGCAGGACGTCGGTGTTGGGGCGTCCGCAGGGGTTGACGGCGGACATCATTTTGTCCGCCTCGCGGTCCGTGAGAAGCGCCGCCGGCCAGGAGGATTCACCGGGGAACACCAGGCCGGTGTTATCGGGCAGAACTCGGGGAATATGACCGTGCACGGCGTCACTAGGCATTTGCGGGCGGGACGGCGCAAATGCATATTCCCGCCCATGGTTTCTCCGCTCCACATCGGCTGCCAGGGCTGGGCGCACGACACGTGGCCGGGGCATTTCTTCACACGCCGGATCCGACGCGAGGAGCAGATGGCGCAGTACGCGGGCGTGTTCAACGCCGTGGAGGGCAACACGACGTTCTACGCGCTGCAGCCGCCGGCGGTGATCCGCAAGTGGTGCGAGGAGGCGCCGGCGCACCTGCGCTTCTGTTTCAAATTCCACAAGGAGATCAGCCACGAGCGCCGGCTGGTCGGCGCCGAGGACCCGACGCGGGAGTTCTTCGCGAGGCTGGCGCCGTTTGGCGACCGCTTGGGGCCGTTTTTCCTGCAGTTGGAGGACAAATTCGGGCCGAAGGAGCTGCCCGCGCTGGAGGCCTACCTGAAGGCCTTGCCGAAGGATCACCGCTATATCGTGGAAGTGAGGCACGAGGCGTTCTTCGATGGCGGGGCCCAGGAGCGGGCGGTGGACGAATTGCTCGGTGCGCTCGGGGTGGAGCGCGTGAACTTCGACACGACGGGCGTGTTTGCCGCGAAGGGATACGACGAGGCCTTGCGCGAAGTGAAGCATCGCAAACCTCGCGTGCCGTTCCGCGCGACGGCGCTGGGGAAAAGTCCGGTCGTGCGCTTCGTCGGCGATCCCGTGGTCGATAACAACCGTCCGGCGCTCACGGCCTGGGCGGAGCGGTTTGCGGCCTGGATCAGGGAAGGACGCACGCCGTGGTTTTTCGCCCATCATCCCGACGACACCTATGCGCCGGACATCGCCCGCATTTTCCAGCAGCGGTTGCACGAGTTGTGCGCCGCGGTACCCGCGCCGGCCCCATGGCCGGCAGAGCAGGAAAAAGCGGAGCGTGGCGAGCAACTGGGATTGTTCGGTGCGTAGGGCGGGGTCGCCGAACCCCGCCTCGGACAGGTTGCTGTCATCGAACCCAGGCGGGGTTCGGCGACCCCGCCCTGCAAAGATCGCTTCAGTCGTTGAACTGCATCCGCGGATTGGTCTTCAGGAAGTCGGCGATGGCGGAGACGAAGGTCTCGCCGAACTCGGCGCGCTTTTTCTCGCCGATGCCGGTGATGCCCTCCAACTGGCCGAGACGCGTCGGGTAGGCGCGGGCAAGCTCACGCAGCGTGGTGTCGCCGAAGACGATGTACGCGGGCACGCCGCGCTCGTCGGCGAGCTTCTTGCGCAGTTCGCGCAGGCGGGCGAAGAGGATCTCGTCGCACTCGATCTCGCCCTCGCGCCGGGCGACGCGCTTCGCCTTGGGCAGGGCGAGGGGCTTGGTGAGCGTGACGGAGGCGCGGGTGCGAAGGACGTTCATGCCCGCCTCGGTGAGTTCGAGGATCGGGTATTCTCCCTCGGCCTGCACGACGTAGCCCAGGCGCATGAGTTCGCGACCGACAGCGGCCCAGGCGGGGCGGGCGAGATCCCGGCCGATGCCATAGGTTGAGAGCTGGTGATGACCCCAGCGCTGGATCTTCTCGGTGTCGGCGCCGGTAAGCACCTCGACGATATGGTTGAGGCCGACACCGAAGCGGCCGGTCTGGCGGATGCGGTAGATGCAGGAGAGGAATTTCTGCGCCAGGATCGTGCCGTCGTAGGTCTCGCGCGGCTCGAGGCAGTTGTCGCAGGCGGCACAGTTGTCCGTGGCAAACCCCTCGCCGAAATACTCGAGCAGCTCGCGGCGGCGGCAGGCCGCGCTTTCGGCGTAGTGCAGGATCTGGCGGAGCTGGGAGCGGGCCACCTGCTGCTCGTGCTCATCGGAGATTTCCTCGATGAAATGCGTCTGCTTCGCGGCGTCGCCGCCGCTGAACAGGAGCAGGCAGTCGGCGGGCAGGCCGTCGCGTCCGGCGCGGCCGGTTTCCTGGTAATAGCCCTCGATGTTCTTCGGCAGATCGTGGTGGATGACCCAGCGGACGTTGGGTTTGTTGATGCCCATGCCGAAGGCGATGGTGGCGCAGATGATCTTGGTCTCGTCGCGCAGGAAGCGCTCCTGGTTGCGGTTGCGTTCCTCGGCGTCGAGGCCGGCGTGGTAGGCGCGGGCGGAGAACCCGCGGCCGGCGAGCGATTCGGCGGTGCGTTCCGCGGCGGCGCGCGTGGCGCAGTAGATGATGCCGCTCTCGTCCTCGCGTTTGCGCACGAAGTCGATGATCTGCTTCAGCGGCTGGTCCTTGGCGAGCACGCGGTAGGTGAGGTTGGGGCGGTTGAAGGAGGCGACAAAAACCTCGGGCTCGCGGAGCTGCAGGTGCCTGATGATGTCGGCCCGAACGCGCTCGGTGGCCGTGGCGGTGAGCGCCATCAGCGGCACATCCGGCAGAAGCTTGCGCAGGCGGGCGATCTGGCGGTATTCGGGCCGGAAATCGTGGCCCCATTCCGACACGCAATGGGCTTCGTCGATGGCGAGGGCGGTGACGTTCCAGCTGGTCAGGTTGTCCTTCCAGTCATCGAGCATGAGGCGCTCGGGCGCCGCGTAGAGCAGGCGGAACTCGCCGCGATGCAGGCCGCGCAGCCGCGAGCGGGCTTCGTCGGCCGTGAGGGTGGAGTTCAGGTAGGTGGCGGCGACGCCGGCGGCCTGCAACTGATCCACCTGGTCCTTCATCAGTGCGATAAGGGGGGAGACGACGATCGTCAGGCCGGTGCGGTGGAGGGCCGGAATCTGGAAACACAGCGACTTGCCGCCGCCAGTCGGGAGCAGGGCGAAGACGTCGCGGCCGTCGAGGGATGCCTCCATGATCTCGCGCTGGAGCGGGCGGAAGGCGTTGTAGCCGAAGGTCGTCTTGAGCGTGAGAAGGAGATCGTTCACAAGGGCGTCCAGTGTGGCCCGTGCCTTTTGTGCCGGGCAAGTCCGCAGCGGGGAAAATCTCAAATCACCTGAAATCAGGCGGTGGCGCGCCGTTTGAATGAGGAGACGCGCGCCATGCCCAAGTAACCTATCATCTAAATTCCGCTGTTGGTTGCCCGCTAATCTTCGCCAATCGACGCCAATGAAACTGATGCGGAGGATTCGCCGGTTCTCACATTCAGTCGTCTGATTGGCGATTATCAGCGTGGATGAGCGCTTGGTTCTCTGCGTTTTCAGGCAACAGGTTATTTGGGCATGGCGGCGGGTGGCGTGGCTGCGGTGCCTTTGGCGGCTTTGCAGCTGAGCGCTCTTGCGAAGGCTTTTACGCTCGTTGCTCGAGGGACGATTGGAGGGAGCCTTTCGTTCCCAAAAGGAAGGGGCTCAGCCTTCGGAGACCGGGTTGCCCCTCACTTCAGTCCGAGCCAGTGTGCGAACGTGCGGAGGGCGTCGGTGATGCGGTGGCCGCGTTTCAGCGAGCGGCGGATGATGCGAAGACGGCGGGCGATGCGGTCGGCCTTCGGGTCCACATGGCCGACGAGCTGGATGCCGGCGAGCACGGGCAGGGCGTAATAGCCGCGTTTCCGTCTGGCGGGTGGCGTGTAGACTTCCCAGGTGTAGTCAAAACCCCACAACGCGGAGGTGACGCGGCGATCGTAGATCAGCGGATCCAGCGGGGCCAGAAACAGAGGGGGCAGGTTTTCGACTTTGGATTCCCGGTTTCCGATTTCGTCGAGCAACGGCAGGTCGGACCTCAGGCAGTGGAGAATGGGGCCGTTTTCGACCGCCACGGGCTGGACGAGGTCGGCCACGAGCGGGAGTTCATTCCGCTTGAGCAGGGCGAGGCGGCGCTGACGAAGCTTGAGCAAGGCTTCCCACCGCGCGGTTTCGCGGCCGGTCGGTTCGGGCTGACGCAGGATCCTGGGCGGCAGCACGCGGTCGGGCAGATCGTAGCAGCGGCGGTTCCCGTCGCCCCGACGGGCGATGAGGAGTTCGCCGTGGAAGAACAGTTTTTGAAGCGTGGCTTTGGCGAGGGTGGCGGCGCCCCAGACCGAGCGGGCGCGGCCGGTGCCTTCGAAATCCTCGGAGCTCAGCGGACCGCGGGCGGCGATTTCGGCGAGCAGGCGCGGGGCAAGGAGCTTTTGTTTCGGCGTGAGGCGTCCGGACCACGCGCCGTGGCGGCGCGTGCGGTGGCGCATCTCGGCCCGCAGGTGCGGCCAGGCGTCGGGGGTGAAGGCAACGAGGATGCCGGTGGAGGGGATGTGATGTTCGAAAGCGAGGCGTTTCTCCGCCTTCAGCCCGGCTTCGGCGCCGTGGAGGTGGCGCATGAGGTCGCCCTCGGCGTAGCCGGCGACGCGGTTGCGCAGGATGAGGTCGTGCATGCGGCCGCAGACGTTGATCGGGTCGATCTGGACGTAGCCGTGGTGGGCGAGGGCGGCGGCGACGTCGGGTGCCGGCGTGTCGAGCAGCAGGGCGCGGCGCATGAACCGGCGGGCGGTGGCGGGATCAAGACGGAGCGGAGCCATGCGGAGGAGGTTTCTGGCCAAGGAAACAATGAAAGACACGCCAAGAAGTGATGGCGAAAGAAAGCCCGCGCGGAGTGCAGGCTCCACCTTGCGAGGCCAAGGTCGCCTTTTCGCCGGATCTGCCGAGGGATGTTTCTGCGCGGCGGAAAACAAAAAGGCCGCGCCCTGTCAGGCGCGGCCGGATAGATGCCAATTCGTTTTCCGTTACTTTTGCGGCGCGTTCGCCTGGATCTCGGCGAGGCGCTTGTCGAGGGCGTTCATCTCGGAGACGAGGCGTTCCTCCATCTTCTTGCGCTCGGTGCTGTTGACGATGCTCATGTTGGCGGCATCGCGCACGACGTTGGCGGGGAGGGAGAGGAGGCGGGTGACCAGGCCCTGGTCCTTGAAGCTGCTGAGGTAGAGGGCGGTGATCTCGTGGGCGAGCTTCATGGAGTCGTGCGCCACGGCCTGAGAGGCGAGGAGTTGGGTGTTCAGCTCCTGGTTGCGCGACATCTCGGCGGTCAGCACGACGGAGATCTGGTCGGAGATGCGCTGGCTGTAGGTGCTGATGGACTCGCGGGTGAGGTTCTGATCCCGGGACATCTCGGCGAGGATGGGCTGGATCCGCTCGGCCATGCGGCCGGAGACCTTGTCGACCTGATCGTTCTGGAGGCGCTCGGCTTCCTCGGGGGTCTTGGGCAGCGGGTTGTAGGGCTGGACCTTCCTGGCGATGGCCTCGGCGAGGGCGTCGACCTTCTCGGCGTTGAGCTTGGCGACCTCCTCCTCGGTCATGAAGACGTCGGCGGCGCGCTTGGCGATGGCGTCCTTCAGGAGCTGGTTGACGGACTCGATGTGGCGGCGGGTCTCGTCGGCGGAGGCCTTGAGTTCGGCGTTGGTCTGGTCGCGGAGGGCGGAGATCTCGGCCTGTTGTTTGGCGGTCAGTTCATTGACGGTCTTCTGGTTGAACCAGAACGCGGCGCCGATGATGAGGATCGCAGTAAGCAGAATCGCAGGGATTTGTTCTTTTAGCTTTTGCCACATGGTAAGTCGGGGTTGGATGTGTGCTCCGACATCCCTAGCAGGAGTTGGTTCAAAAGCAATGCCGCCCTAATCCGCCCGAATGAGCCTAAATCGCTGCGAACAAACCGTCTTTGAGTATTGGGAACGCGCGCCCGACGAGCGCCGCCACTGGCATGGCAAGGTCGTTGCACTCACGCGCGGCGGCGCCGACATGAGCCTCGCGCGCGGATTGGAACGCGAATTATGGGCCTACGCCGTCGAGCGCAGCCCGCATGTGCCGGCCTTGCGTGAACTGCGTCTCGAGAGTGGTCCAAAGGTCAGCATGCTCAATCTCGCCGAGTACCTGATCCGCCTGTGGGGGCCGCCGCCGAAGCCCAAAAAGAGCGCGACGTCCCACTAATACGGCGCCGGCGTCACCAGAAGTTTTCACAATTTTGCAATTACTGCATTTACAAAGACGCCAAGTGGATACATGGGTTCTTCACAAGTTATCCACTCGATGGAAAACACCACAAGCTCGGTCCACATCTCACCGCAGCGCTACGTCGAGGTCAGGGCGAAGACATACGTTCTCGATACGAACGTTCTGCTGCACGACCCGCAATCGATCTTCAAATTTGAAGACAACAACCTCGCGATTCCCGTCGAGGTCCTGGAAGAGCTCGACGCCATCAAGGGCGAGCAGTCCACGGAGCGAGGGCGCAACGCCCGCCGCGTCCACCGGATCCTGCAGGAGCTCCTGCCGGATTCGCGGGCGATGCACGAAGGGGTGAAGCTGCCCAACGGCGGCACGCTCTCCGTCATCATCAACCGTTACCTGGTCGAGAACAACTGGTCGTCGCCCGCCATGCAGCGGCTGCGCGCCGTGGTCTCCGACCTCACGAAGAAGGACAACCGCATCATCGCCGCGGCGCTCTTCGTGCAGGAAACCTATCCGCCGCCGACGATCCTCGTGACGAAGGACGTCAACGTGCAGCTCAAGGCCCGCGCCGTCGGCCTCGAGGCCGAGGACTACCTCAACGACAAGGTGCCCGAGGCCGTCAGCGACGACGATTCCTACCAGACGCTCGCGCTCGATGTCTACGAGATGCAGCGCTTCTGCTCCGAGGGGGAATTCGAGCTGGCCTCCGATGTCGCGAAGAAGCTTTTCCTCAACGAATACGTCCTGCTCATGACGCCCGAGGGCAAGACGATGCCCGGCCGCTACTACGGGGCCAACGTCGTGCGCCGTCTCAACCTGCCGGATTTCGTGAAGGCCCCCGGCGGCATTCCGATCCGTCCCCGCAACCTCGAGCAGCAGTTCTTCGTGGACGCGCTGATGGACGACTCGATCTCGCTCGTCACCTGCTTCGGCAAGGCCGGCACGGGCAAGACGCTCCTCTCGACCGCCTGCGCGCTCTTCCAGACCACCGACGAACATTCGCGCTACGACGGCCTTTCGATCTCCCGCCCCGTGATGGCGCTCGGCAAGGACATCGGTTTCCTCCCCGGCACGCTCGAGGAGAAGATGAAGCCCTGGCTCCAGCCCTACCACGACGCGCTCGAGGTGCTGATGCCGGCGAAGCCGCAGAAGGAGCCCCAGTTCGCCAGCAAGAAGGCCGCCAAGAAAAAGAAGAAGCAGAACGACATCATGGCCTCGATGACCGCCGCCCAACCCGTCCACGGGGGCGGTGGCGGCAACGGCCTGCCGCCGATGAAACCCTACGAGCGGCTCATCAAGAACGGCGTGGTCGAGATCGAGGCGCTATGCTTCATCCGCGGTCGCTCGATCGCCCGGCGCTTCTTCATCCTCGACGAAGCGCAGCAGCTCACGCCCCACGAGGTGAAGACGGTCATCACCCGCATCGCCGAAAGTTCGAAGCTCGTGCTCATCGGCGATCCGGCGCAGATCGACAATCCCTACGTGGACTCGCGCAGCAACGGCCTCGTCTACTGTCACAACCGGATGAAGGGCCACGCCCTCGCCGCGCACGTGAAGCTGTCGAAGGGCGAACGCTCCAAGCTCGCCGAACTCGCCGCCGACCTGCTCTGAGGCGATCGGTCGGTTTCCTGATTGTAGGGCGGGGTCGCCGTACCCCGCCAGTTCGGGTTTCGCTGCAGGATCGGCTTGCGGGCCGGATTCGCAGTTTCCCGCGAGCGGCGATCTGAAACCCAAGCGGGTCCGGCGGATCCGCCTGCAACCGACAATAAAAAAGGGCGCGCTGGTCGCGCGCCCTTGGGACTCATTTTGCCCCGTTTACTCCACGATCATCTCGCAGATCGCGATGGGGGCCTCGCGGAGCTTGGTCACGCGCACCCACACGTAGCGGCCACGGGTGCCGGAGGGCAGGGCGATCACAGAGCCGTTGCGGTCACCTTCGCCCACGGCGACGGCTTCGCCCGGCTGTTCGGGGTTGTCGCTCACCTGAACGGTGAATTCTCCGGGGTAACCCCAGCCGCGGTTGCCGTGCTCGAGGGTGAGCTTGCGCACCGGACGGGTGTTGTGCAGGTCGGCCCGGATCCAGAGACCGAGCTCGACGGGCACCTGCCAGAAGGTGTCGGCGTTGCCGTCGACCAGCCGCGCGGCCCCGTCGCTGTCGGCGGAGGCCGTCATGACCGGAGCGCCAGCCAGGTTGGAGGTGATGGCGTCCACGGCGTCGCGTGCCGCGGTGGCGACACCGGCGTCGGCGTCGTTCGTGAATCCGCGGGCGGAGGCCAGCGCCTCGGCGTCGGCGCACAGGCTGAGCACGTTGATCAGCGCGGTGCGGGTGGAGGGGCTGAGCGGGAGGCCGAGCAGCGCGCGGGCCTGGGCCGAGCGGCTGGCGGCCACGGTGGGCGTGCGGAAGGCGAGAAAACGGGCGGCTCCCTGCACGGACGCGGCACGGATCGAGTCGCTGCCGGTGGCCACGGCCAGGTCCACGAGGGCGGGCAGCGCCTCGGCGTCGGGCCAGCGGGCCAGTTCGGCGGTGGCGGCGGCGGCCACGGCGGCGTCGGCGTCGCGGGCGAGCCTGGCCGCCATGGCGACGGCCGGCGCTCCGGTCACGCGCGAGAGCACGGGCAGGAGGACGAGGCGGGCGGAGGCGTCACCGGTTTCGAGTGCGGCGAGCACCGGCGCGGCGCGAGTGGCGACGGCGCCGTCGCGCAGGATGATGGTGATGAGCGCGCGCACGGCGCGGTTCTGCTCGTTGCGGTTTGCGGCGCCGGTGGCCCAGGCGGCGACGGCGGACTGGTCGGCGGGCGCGGCGATCAGGCGCAGGGCGTCGAGCGCCTCGAGCCGGAGGCTTTCCACGGACGATTGACGCAGCGTGAACAGGAAGGGGATCGCTTCGGTGAGGTTGCGCGCCGCGATCTGCTGGATGTAGACGACGCGGAGGGCGTTGTCGCTTTCGGCGGCGGCACCGTTGCGGATGAGTTCGTCCAGGCCGGGGCCGTTCAGGCGGGCGAGCGCGGCGGAGGCGGCCTTGGCCTCGTCGCCCTTGCCGAGGGCGAGCGCGGCGAGCTTGCGGGCGACGTCGGGCGTGCCGGGCAGGCGGCCCAGCGTATCGAGCGTGGCGAGCCGGACCGGGCCTTCGGTGCGATCGACGGCCTTCAGGAGCGCCGGCACGGCACCGGCGTCACCGCGGTAACCGAGCGCCGTGGTGAGCGCGGCCTGCACGGCGGGCGCATAGGCGTCGAGCCGGGCGGCCAGTCTGGCGCCGGCGTCGGCGGCGGATAGTGAGCGAACCGACTCGATGGCGACAGCATGGAAAGCCGGTTCGTTGCCCGCGAGAGCGGTGTGGATCGTCTCGACGGCCGAGGCGGAATTCGCGGCGATGAGCTGACGGAGCGCCGTGGCACGGAGACCAAGCGGGACGGAGGTGTTTTGGTGGATTTCCGTCGCGACCCGGGCCGCGGTGGCGGCGTCGGCCTTGGCCGCGGCCTCGAGCCGGGCCTTCAGGACGGCGGGCGCGAGCGGATTCTTTGCGGCAGCGAGGGCGTCAAGCGCGGCGGAACCGGCGATGCGGCCGAGGGCGCTGGCGGCCAGGTCGGCGGTGGCGTCGTCGGCGTCGTTCACCAGGCTGGCCAGGACGGGTACGGCGCCGGCGATGCGGCGGGCACCGGCTGCATCGATCAGGCCGAGGCGGGTGCGTCCGTTCGTGGTGGCGAGAGCCTGCAGGTAAAGCGCATCCACGGAGGCACCCGGTGTGCGGTCGAGGGCGAGGCGGGCGTTGTCCGAGCGGGCCGGGTCCGCCAGCAACGGGGCGAGCGCCGTGAGGCTGGCCGCATGGGAGTCGGCGGAGCCGTTGAGCAGGACGTAACCGAGTTGCTGGGCGGCATCCTGGGCGTCGGCGGCGGAACTCTGCGGGTTGGTCACGATCGCGAGCAGGTCGCGCTCGGCGGCGGCGAGCCTGGTCCGGTCGAGACCGGCGGCGTTGACGATTTTTTCGGCCTGGTTGAGAGGACGCTGGTCGTCGTCAAAGGCGCCGACGGCGGGCCTGGCTGCGGCGGCGGGCGCGGCCGGAGAGGCCGGGGCCTTCGAAGCGGGCGTGGAGGTGGGCGTGGTGCAGCCGGCGGCGAGCAGGAGCGAACCGACGGCCAGCGCACGGGTGGTGGTGAGGGAGAGGACGGAAAGATTCATGACGCGGGGGCGGCGGTTCACAGGAGGGCGTAGGGGGCGCGGCGCGGACGGTCGAGGAGACGCGAAGCGACGGGGTCGCCGACGATGTCCTCCTTGACGGGATCCCATTTCAAGGGCCGGCGCAGCTGGCGGGCGATGCCGCAGAGATGGCCGACGGTGGCCGAGCGGTGGCCGACCTCGACATCGGCGATCGGCCGCTGGCGCGTGCGGACGCAGCGGAAGAAGTCGGTGTGATGGTCGTCGCTTTCGTAGAGATGCTGTTCGCCGGCGCGCACGGGGCGTGTGGCGAGTTCGACGGGATCGCAGACGAGGTAATCGTCGCGGCCCACGCCGACCGTGCCCTTGGTGCCGATGAATTCGATCATCGCGGGCTGGTTGCCGTCCACGCGCTGGACGGTGACGCCGTTGGCGTAGCGATGGGTCTGGTAGGGGTTGCCCTCGAAACCGGCCGGGATGAAGTCGACCGGACCGGAATCGTCCATGCCGAGGGCCCACTGAATGATGTCGAAATGGTGGGCGCCCCAGTCGCCGTTCTTGCGGGAACCGTATTCGAGGAAGATGCGCCAGCCGCCGCCGTAGTCGCCGAGGACGCGCAGCTGGTTGTAAGGCCGCCAGGGCGTCGGGCCGAGCCAGCGGTCGTAGTCGAGCCCTTCGGGAACGGGTTGCTCTGGCAGGCTTTCGGGCGCGGTGGGGAAACGGCCGAGGCGGGTGCGGATGAGCTTGATCTCACCCAGCCAGCCGTTGCGCACGATCGTGGCGGCGCGGCGGAAGGCGGATTCGGAGCGCTGCTGCGTGCCGGTCTGGAGCACGCGGCCGGTGCGGCGGGCGACCTCGACCATGGTGCGGCCCTCGCGCACGGTGAGCGTCATGGGTTTTTCGCAATAGACGTCCTTGCCCGCCTGCATGGCCGCGATCGAGACGGCGGCATGCCAGTGGTCGGGCGTGGTGGCGAAAACGACGTCGATGTCGGGCCGGGCGACGAGTTCCTCGTGCTTCGCGTAGAGGTCCACGCCTTGGAACGAAGCGGTGCCGGCGTTCGCGGCGTAGCCCTGCTGGACGCGTTTCTGCATGTCCTCGGCCTTGCTGCGCCACACGTCGCACAGGGCGACGATCTGGCAGTCATCGCGGCCGAGCAGCGCGCCGACATGGCTGCGGGCGATGAGGCCGTTGCCGACGATGCCCACCGTGATCCGGTTGCCCGGCGCCGAGGCGCCGAAGAGGCGGGAGGGAAGGACGAGCGGCGCCACGCCGAAGGCGAGGATGCCGGACAAACCTTGTTTGATGGCCGTGCGACGCGTCAGCACGGAGGGGGAATCCGGGGCGGGGGAGGGCATGAACGGGGGAGGGATGAACCGAAGCGAGTCATCTACCCAACGCCCCGGCGATAGCAAGCGGCGCGGCCGGAAAAATCCTTCACATTGTTGACCAAAGGCGGGTCGCCGGGCGCGGCTATGCCTTGAGAGATAGAGCAGAGGCCGGCGGTCTGCCGTGCCGAGCCGGGCGCGGTGGCGCGGCTCAGTCCTTGGCCTCGGCCTCGGCGGGCTTTTCCTCGCCTTCGGTTTCCTCTTCTTCGTCGCTGTCGAGCAGGCTCGGCTCGTCGGCGCGCTTGGCGATCCATTCCATGACGCCGGCAAAGAGTCCGGTGAACATCAGGTCGCCGAAAAGCGTGTTGCGGAAGAAATAGATCGTGGGCGGGTATTCCGGGTGGCCGATGGTGAGCGCCTGCCACCACCCGGCGAGCGTCTTGGCATAGAAGGCGTCGCTCCACCACGAGAGGGTGTTGGTGATGAAATAGAACAGCAGGGCGCCGACCAGCGAGCCGTTGAGCAGCCACAGCCATGACTTGCGGGTCGAGACCCACCAGCCGAGTCCAAGGCCGGCGGCGAAGGCGACGACGCGGGCGACGTAGCCCGTCCACTCGAGGTGGTAACCGTATTCGCGGGCGTAGAACCAGTTGATGTAGAGATCGGTAAGGCAGAGGCCGGCGAACGGCAGCAGCCAGAGGCGCTTGTCGCGGAAGTAAACCGCGCCGCAGAACGCGATGGCCGCGAAGGGCGGAAAGTTCGCCCAGGTCATGTCCAGGGTCGGCAGCAGCCGGTAGCCGAGGGCGAGCGCGATGAGGACGATGGCGGCGGTGCGCATGGAGGGTATCGTCTTAGGCGCGTACAGGTCGGGGCGACAAAACGAAAAAACAGTCGTTTCGTGTCATTTTCTGCTCAGGGGTTCTCCGCCTCGCGGGCCATGAGCCAGAGCAAATCCGACGCACGGTTGACGTATTGGCCGAGCAGCGGGCGCAGCTTCCGGCCGTGGCCGGCCAGGGAAACGAGGCGTCGTTCGGCGCGGCGCGCGGTGGTGCGCGCGACCTCGAGGGCGGCGGCGTAAGGAGTGGCGCCGGGCGTCGCCCAGCCGTCGAATCTCAATCCCTTCGACTCGAGCGCGGCGACGGCGGCATCGAGCCGGGCGAGATCTTCCCCGGTGATGCGTTTGAAGGGCGATCCGGCGTGGCGGGCCACGTCGGTTTCGGCGCAGGCGACCTCGCCCATGAGGGCGATGAGGTCCTGTTGGATGGTCTCGAGATCCGAGGCATCGCGACCGGCCGGGCGGAAGGCCTTGGCCAGGCCGAGGGCGGCGTTGAATTCGTCGAGCGCCCCCACGGCTTCGATCTGCGGATGATCCTTGGGCACGCGCTGGCCGTAGAGCAGGCTGGTGGTGCCGTCGTCGCCCTTGCGCGTGGCAATGGATGGGGTCCGTCCGCCGCTCATGGCTCAGGGTTTTTTCGACGCATCGCGCGTCTGTTTCTTCAGGGCCTTGAGCTCCGGATCGATGACGGTGAGGACGTCCTTGGCCATGCGGTCGATGAAGAGGATGCCCTGCAGGTGGTCGTGCTCGTGTTGCACGCAGCGGGCGAGCAGGCCGTTGCAGCGGAGCGTGTGCGGCACGCCGGCGATGTCCTGGAACTTCACGGTGATTTCATCGGGGCGCACGACGTCGCCGCGGATTTCGGGAAAGGACAGGCAGCCTTCCTCGTAGGAGGTCGTAGGCTCGGGCACGATCTTCAGCTCGGGGTTTACGATCGTGAGCGGCATGAAAAGATCGAGCGGCGGACGCGCGCCATCGAATTCCCATGCGAAATCGGCCTCGGTGTCCCGCAAGTCCACCACGCACAACTGGATGGCCTGCCCGATCTGCTGCGCGGCGAGGCCGATGCCGTGCGCCTCGTGCATCGTCTCGGTCATGTCCTGGGCAAGCTTGGCGAGGGCGGTGTCGAACACCTCCACCTTTGCGCCTTTTTTGCGGAGGACAGGGCTGTTGAAGTGAACAATCGGTAGAACCATGGGTCAGGATAGCCAGTGCAAGGTATTTGCCCGCGTTGGCGCGCGGCAAAACAAATTTGCTTCCGCCTGAGCCTCCGCTTGTCATGAACGAGTCCATGCTTCCGTCCGATTCCGAGCCCGCCGCCGGCCAGCGTGCCGCGTGGTTCTGTCTGGCTTCGGGCGTGGGGTTGCTGGCGCTGGCCTGGCTGCTGCCCGTCAATGTGAAGTCGCTCAACCCGGCGCTCCTGCGTGAAGCCGGCCGCGGCACGACGAGCGCGGCCCGTTTCGGGCGCGAACTCCTGCAGCTCGACAAACCCGGTCCGGCCGCGCTCGTGTTCGACGCCGCGCGCAAGGTCGGCGACCCGGGTGCCGCGGACCTGTCCGTCGCGCTCGAGGATTACGCGGCCCGCCATCGCGACATGATGCCGTGGGGTGGGTGGGACGTCGCGCTCGAGCCGCTGCTTGCCGCCCGGCCGGGCGAGGCGCGCGACTCGCAGCCGGTCCTGAACTTCATGGTCACCCAGCAGGCGCGCGACAACCTGCGCCGCTACCTTTCCGTCTCGCGCCTGCCCGGCGTGCAGACGCTGCTGAAGACCGCCGACCTGACCTCGACGCAGCGTTTCGTGCCGGCGCGCCGGCCGGGCGGCCAGCCGCTCGATGCCGTGATCCTGCTCTCCGCCTACCTCTGGCAGACCGAGCACCTTTCCGCGGGCCTGCAGCGCGAGGTGCGCGGCCTGGCGGAGACGGCCGTGACGAGCGGGCACCTGGGCGAGCTGGAGGATTTCTACCTGGACGTGCTGACGCTCGGGAAACGCCTCAACTGGGTGCAGCTTTCCGAGCTGCTGCGCACCACCAACAGCCTGGCCACGGTCGGGCAGTTTGCGCACCTGGCCCGCGTTGCCCCCGAACACCTCGCGGTCATCTACACCGCCGCCTTGCTGACGAAATCGGCCGACGGTGTCGCGAGCTACCTGATCGCGTTCGGCCAGCCGGGCGCGGAGCACCTGCAGCTCGCGCTCTCGCACGGGGAGGGCGCGGTCCGACAGCTCGTGCAGCGCCAGGCGCCGGTCACGGCGGCCGGGGCGGAGTTCGAGTTCGGCGCGGCCTTCGTGCTGCGGCATCCGGAGTTTTCCCTGCTGGCCAAATACGCGGCCTTCCTCGGCGGCGTGTTTCTCGTGCTGCGCGCGCTGGACCTCCGGTTGTTCCTGTCGGCCGAGCGGACGTTGCGGGGCGCGTTTCCGCGCATGGGCAGCGGCGTGATCGCCGCGATCCTGACCTTCATCTTCTTCGTGTTTTCCGAGCCGTTCCTGCTCAAGGCCGCGCCTCCCTCCGATTACCGCATCAAGCTCAGCATCCCGATCGTCGGCGCCGCCGCGCCGGCGGCCGCCGAAGTTTCAACCAAAGCCACCGCCATGGACATCTCCACCATCCTCTCGATCATCGCGTTCGCCGCCCTGCAGGTCGGCATGTATGTCATCTGCCTGCTCAAGATCTCCGACGTCTCCCGGCAGGACGTGCCGGCCGCCATCAAGCTCAAGCTGATGGACAACGAGGAGAACCTCTTCGACGGCGGCCTTTACATCGGCATCGCCGGCACGGCCACCGCCCTCGTGCTGCAGGTGCTCGGCCTCATCGAGGCCAACCTGCTCGCGGCCTACTCCTCGAACCTTTTCGGCATCGTGTGCGTGGCCCTCGTGAAGATCCGTCACGTCCGTCCCTACAAGCGCCAGCTCATCGTGGAGATGACGGAATCCGCCGCCATCGTCTGAGGATCGCGTCATGAACAAGACCCTCCTCCTCATCATGTGCGACTTCCTGTTGCTCAATCTCCTGGCGCTCACGCGCTGGGAGAAGGCCGAGCCGTCGCAGACCCGGCTGGAGACGGCCGCCCCGCGGTCGGAGGCCGCGGCGCCGTCGGTCAACGCCGACATGGTCGAGCTCATGCGCGTTTCGCTCGAGGATGAGAAGGCCGCGCGGGAGACGCTCGCCCGGCAGCTCACGTCCACGCAGGGCACCCTGTCGGAGCGCGACCGGAATCTCGCCGCGCTCCAGCAGCAGAAGGGCCAGCTCGAGAGCGCGCTGTCCAGCACCCAGGGCAACGTCCGCGAGCTCGAGCAGCGCTACAGCGCCGCTTCGCAGGAGGCTTTTCTGTCGAAGGAGCAGCTGGCCAAGCTCCAGCGCGAGCTGGAGGAGAAGCGGGCCGAGGCCGAGCGCCAGGCCGCCGAGCTCGCCCGCATGGAGCGACAGAACACCGAGGCCCGGTCGCGCATCGAAAACCTCAACCGCAAGGTCGGCGAGGTCGAGCGCGAGAACCAGCTCATCGCGCAGAACCTCACCGAGGCCCGCCAGCAGGTGGAGGTCGAGCGCACCGAACGCGCCCGGGTGCAGGAGCAGGCCACGCAGCTGGCGCAGGGTGTCGGGCAGCTCAGCCAGGGGGTGGGCCAGCTCGCCGAGCAGTCCGGCCAGCTCACGCAGGAGATCCGCGACAACCGCCCGGTGAATCCCAACCAGATCTTCACCGACTTCCTCGCCAACCGCGTGCAGACACAGATCACCGCGCGCCGGCCCGGCCTGTTCGGGCCGAACGTGAAGGAGCGGCAGGCGCAGACCGTGCTCGTGAGCGACGGCAGCCAGGTCTACGCGCTCATGCACCTGAACGACACGCCGTTCACGATGAGCGAGATTCCGGCCGACTACAACCAGGTCACGGGCCGCCTCGCGCGCGGCTCGTTCAACGCGCCGGTCGCGGAGCTGCGCTTCCTGCGCCTCGATCCGCGGCTGGTGGTGGCGCCGGTCGACGCATCGCTCGCCTCCCTGATGGGGGCCAAGATCTACCAGATCGCGAAGGACCCCTTCCGGTTTCCCGACGCCGTGCTCGTGCGCGCCGACGACGGCCGTTACGGCGACACGCCGTTCCGGATCGACGCGGCGAACACCGATTACGTGAAGCTCGACAACCGGATCACGACGCGCCTTTTCGGCGAGATCGCGCCCAAGCGCGGCGACCTGGTGTTCAGCAAGTCGGGCGACCTGATCGGCATCATGGTCAACAACGACTACTGCGCGGTGCTGGGCGATTTCGCGGCCGCCCACACGCTGAAGGCCGGCGACAATCCCGAGCCGAAGACGAGCACGGTCCTCGGCGAGCTCCAATCCCGCTGGTCGCGCCTGCCGTTGCGGTTGCAGTGAGCGGGGTGTTGCGTCCCGCCTGATCGGCTGACGGGTCCAGCGCGACACGGCCCGGCGGGAGCCGGGCCGTCCGCCTTGGGTTGTCCTCCGGGATTTACACCCGCGCGCTCTCCGGGCTGACTCCGGGGCGTGCACCTCCTGCCCGATCTGCTCGACTCGCTCGCGCTGAACGATCCGCTTGCCTACCTGGCCGTTTTCCTCGGCGTGTCGCTGCTCATGCTCTGGCGGCTCGAGTCCATGCTCGACCAAGGACTCGAGGGCACGGCCCTCGGCACGCTGCTGCTGCCTTACTGCTCGGGGCTGGGCAATCTGATCTTCGTGGGGCTCATGCTGCCGAAGGTCGGGGCCGGGCGCGAGGTGCTGACCAACTGCCTCGTGAACAACGTCACCAACCTCACGCTGCTGCTCGGCCTGCCCGCGCTGGCCTGGGGGCTGACGGTCCTGCCGGGCTCCGGCGGCAAAGGCGCGAAAGGGGGGAGGGCGGGCGGCGATGGCGGCACGGAGGCGCAGATCAACCGGCTTTCGCTGCTGCTGACGCTGGCGGCGGTGCTGTTCTTCACCGGCGCGGTCTGGCTGCTCGGACAGGACGGCCGGCTGGATCGCACCGACGGACTCGCGCTGATCGGCCTGTTCCTGTTCTGGCAGTGCGTGCAGGTCTTCGACGTGCTGAAGCACAACGCCCGCGCGCGCGTCACGTTCGGCTGGCGGTTCTACCTCGATGTCGCGGTGGTGCTGGCCTGCGGGTGGTTCATCTACGAGTCGCTGAGCTGGCTGGTGGACTGGCTGGCGGCGCGCCGGCACGGCTTCATCAGCCGCGATCATCTCGGCTGGCTCACGGGCTGGCTGATGGTGCTGCCCAACGCGATCCTGGCGCTGTACTGGGCGTGGCGCCGGCGCGCGGACGTCGTCTACAGCTCGCAGGTGGGCGACGGCCACATCTGCATTCCGCTCTGCCTGGGGCTGTTCGCCCTCTGGGCGCCGCTGCCGGTGCCGGAGTTTGCGCAGCATTCCTTTCTGCTGATCGGCGGCGCCACGATCCTGCACATGGTGTTCCTGCTCTTCGCCGGCGGCCTGCCGCGCTGGGCCGGAGCGGCGATGTGCGTGGCGTACGGCGGGTTCGTCTATGCGGGGTTGCTCACCTGAAGGTGAGCCGCACCGCAGGCAGCGAGGAAATCACAAGCGCCAGGCGGAGAGATGGAACAGGGATCAAGTAACAAGTGCCAAGAGGCGGAGCGGAGGGCGAAGGAACGAGAAATCACAAACGTCAAAGGTCCAAACGCCAAAGAAGAGGGATGCCTGAATTTCGGAATCGGAGGTTTGGGTTTCGCGATTATCGGGCTTTGGCACCTGGCATTTGGCCCCGGAGGGGCGGTCATTCCAACGGATCGTCGCGGAACTTCGCGGCCAGTTCGGCGAACGGCTTCTGCGCCGCGAGCCAGAGCGGGTCCTGGCGGATATCGAGCATGGATTTCGTGGTGTGGTTGCAGAAAAGGTAGGCGGCGGGGCCGAGGCGGACGCAGGCGTCGAAGTGCGTGCCGTGCGCTTCCGGCACGAATTCGAAATCGCCCACGGCAAGCCGCCGCCGCTCGAGCTCCGCGCGCAACGGCGCGATGTCGGCCTTGAACCGCGTCTGGTAGGAGTGGGCACGCGGGCCGTCGTAGGCGAGGACCGCGCCCTGCTCCCGGGCGAGCTTCACCAGCACCCACTCGTTGAACACGGGCTGGCGGTAGAGGACGTTCATGCGGCCGAGAGTCTGGAGGACGGCGGTGCGCGCGTCGGCGAGATTCATGGGCGGGGATATGCGCCGGGTGGCGGGGGGAGGCCAGACTTTTGTGGACAACGAACGCGCGGGATTTCCATTGGACACCCGCGGCACGCGAGCGCAGATTTCCGACCGCTTATGAAACTCCGCCCCATCCCCGCCGTCCTGTTGTTTCTCGCGTCCGCCGCCGCGCTATCCGCCGCTCCCGATCCGGCCTGGCTTGTGCACGATCGCGACCGGCCGCTGCCGCCGGTGGTGGATCCCGGCACCGCGAGCACGCAGGACCAGCCCGGCCGCCCGCCGTCCGATGCCGTGGTGCTGTTCGACGGCAAGGAGCTTTCCGGCTGGGTCGCGATGGACGGTTCGCCCACCAAGTGGGTCGTGAAGGACGGCGCGCTGGAGTGCGTGCCCGGCAGCGGCTATATCCGCAGCCTGCAGGGTTTCGGCGACTGCCAGCTGCACATCGAGTGGGCCGCGCCGACCAAGGTCGAGGGCAGCAGCCAGGGCCGCGGCAACAGCGGCGTGTTCTTCGGCCTGAACCGCTACGAAATCCAGGTGCTGGACTCGTACGAGAACAAGACCTACGCCGATGGCTCCGCCGCCTCGATCTACAGCCAGTATCCGCCGTTGGTGAACGCCACGCGTCCCCCCGGCCAGTGGCAGACCTACGACATCATCTGGACCGCCCCGCGTTTCGATGACGAGGGCAAGCTGGTCAGCCCCGCGCGCATGACCGCCTTCCACAACGGCGTGCTCGTGCAGAACAACGTCGAGCTCACCGGCCCGAACCCCTGGATCGGCCGCCCGCCCTACAAGGCCCATCCCGAGCGCCTGCCCATCGCGATGCAGGATCACGGCAATCCCGTCCGTTACCGCAACATCTGGGTGCGCGAACTCGGCAAGCACCGCCATCCGGCCTTCCTGCTGTCCGACACCCTGCTCGAGACCTATGCCGGCGACTACGGCCGCCCCGGCCAGTGGAACACCACGAAGATCCGTCGTCTGCCCGACGGACAGCTTGGGATGACGATGGCGGGAGCCGACCTCGTGCTCACGGCCGCCTCGCCCACGCATTTCGTCGCCGCCGGCACGGACGTGCAGGTGAAATTCGATTTCACGGGCAGCACGAAGAAGGCCCAGGTCACCGTCGGCGAGGATTTCGCCCGCGCGATGACCCTGGAGCGCCGCGAGAACTGAGCGGACGGATCTAGCGGTGAAGGTCTGCGCACCGGGGTTGGCCCGCCGGTGCGCGGCATGAGTGGAGGGCTCCGGTCCTCACGGCCGGAGCATCAGGCAATTTCCGCACCTTCGCGGAGGAGCAGGTCGCGCAGGATCGACCGGTGGCAGCGTTCTTCGCGCTCGCAGTAGCAGCCGATCGAGAAATTCGTCGTCCTGGACAACGTGGCCAGAAGCGCCAGGTCGTGGGTCGGGCCCGGCGCCTTCATCTCCGTCCGGAATTTTTTGGCGAACCGGGCCCAGTCTTTCTCCGTCACGGCCGTCAGTCCGAGCTGCATGGTTCCGGGCGAGGGCGCCAGGTTCGGAAACCAGACGTCATACCAGTTGCCGCTCGAGAAGTCGGCCTTGGCCACGCCGCGCGGCGGACGGCGCACGGTGCCGATGCGCAATCCTTCGGAGGGAGCGCGCGGGCTGCCCAGTCTGACGATGCGTATGCTCATGGGGGGTGGTTGCAGACCATAGCGACCTTACACGCACAGGCGAGCCGCATCCAAGGTTCGTCCTTTCGTCCCAAACCGGTTTGTAACGTAAACGGGGCGCGTCGGATGGAAGGTGGCTTTTTGGCGGCCGGTTGCTTTGCTGGGCGGTGGCATGGGCAAGCAGCCGAACATTCTCTGGATCGTGACCACCCAGTGGCGGGCGCAGGCCACGGGGTATGCCGGCGATGCCAATGCGCGGACGCCATGGCTCGACGGGCTGGCGAGCGAGGCGGTGAACTTCACGCAGGCGGTGACGCCGCATCCGCTCGGGCCGCAGGCGCGAGCGGCGTTGCTGACGGGACGGCTGTGTCCGGAGAACGGCGTGCGCGATTACTGGGACCCGTTGCCGGCCGACGCCCGGACGGTGGCCCATGCGCTGCGGGATCGCGGCTATGCGACGGCATGGTTCGGCAAGTGGCACCTCGCCGAGCGCGACCGTGCGGCGCCGCTGGTGGGTGAGGCGCACGCGCGGATGACCGTGCCCGAGGCGAGGCGAGGCGGCTTCGAGTTCTGGGAGGGATTCGAGAGCGGATTCTTGCTCAACGATCCGTGGCTGCATGGCACGCGCCTGCCGCAGGCGCGGCAGTTCCGCGGCTACCAGGCCGACGTGCTGGTGCAGCGGGCGGCGGCCTGGAATGCGGAACAGGCGGCGAAACGCGTGGCGGGCGGACGTCCGTGGTTTTGCGTGGTCAGCCTGGAGGCGCCGCATCCGCCGTATCGCGCGCCCGCGCCCCATGTGGAGCTGCCGGTTCCGGATCGGCTCCGGTTGCGGGCGAATGTGCCCGCGGGCGGGCCGGTGGAAAAACAGGCGCGGGAGGAGCTCGCCGGCTATTATGGCCACGTCGAGGCGACCGATCGCGCCGTGGGCAAGCTGCTCACGGAAACGGATCTGGCGGAGACGATCGTCGTGTTCACCTCGGTGCACGGCGACATGCACGGCAGCCACGGGCTGTTTCGCAAGGCGTGGCCCTACGAGGAGTCGGTGCGCGTGCCGTTGCTGGTGCGCGGACTGAAGCCGGAAAATCGAGGCCGGCATGACGACAGCCCGCTGAGTCTCGTGGACCTCCCGCACCTGGCGGTGGCCTGGGCGGAGGGACGGGAATGGCATTCGAAGCGCGACCATGCGTTGATCTCGATGCCGGCGGCGACGGAAATTCCGCTCCAGTGTCCGGTGGCCTGGCGCGGGTTCCGTTCGGCGCGGCACAAGCTCGTGCTGAACGACGACGGCCGGCCGTGGCTGTATTTCGACCTCGAGCGCGATCCGCTGGAGATGCGGAATCTGGCCGGGGAACCCGCGCACGTCGCGGAGATCGCGGAGCTGGCGCGGATGCTTTGAGGAAGGAAGGGAGTCCGTGGGCGGCCAGCTTGCTGGCGCCACGCAGCCTATCAGACGAACGTGGCGCCACCAAGCTGGCCGCCCACCATCAAGGACCGCTCCGGGGCGTGAGCGGCCGCAAGCTCAGCCGGTGCGGTGACCGAAGTGGCGCTGGATCATGGACTGCAGCTCCTCGATCTTCACGGGCTTGGAAAGGTAGTCGTTCATGCCGGCGGCGAGGCAGGTCTCGCGGTCGCCGGGCATGGCGTTGGCCGTGAGGGCGATGATGAGCGGCTGGCGGTCCTTCGGGAAATCGGTGCGGATGCAACGGGTGGCTTCGAGGCCGTCCATCACGGGCATCTGCAGGTCCATCAACACGAGGTCGAACGGGCGCGTGGCGAGCGCATCGAGCGCCTCCTGGCCGTTGGCCACGGCGTCGGCCTTGTAGCCGAGGCGGCCGAGGTAGCCGACGGCCACCTTCTGGTTCACCGGGTTGTCCTCGACGAGCAGGATGTCGAGCGGAATGGCCTCGGCGAGCCGGATGGCGGTGCCGACAAGGTCGGTGGCACCGGCCTGAGCGCCCGCCCCGGCCGCCTGCGTGGCCCGCCGCAGCATGTCGTGCAGCGGGTAGGGTTTGAGGGGCTTGGGGAGGCGGAAGACGAGCGAGTCGAAGCTCTCGTCGCGTTTCGGACTGCCGTGGGCGGGCACGAGGACGAGGATGGGCAGGCCGGGATGGAGGGCGCGCAGGCGCTGGATGAGCGGGACGCCGGAAACCGCGCCGAGTTCCTGGTCCACGATGGCGGCGGCGAGGCGCTGACCCTGGGCGGCGGCCAGGGCTTCGTCGGCATTGGCGGCGAGCAGCGGGTTCAGCCCCCAGGCAACGAGGCATTGCTGGAGCAGCGTGCGATTGACGGGCAGATCGTCCACCGCGAGCACGGCGCCGGAGGCCTGGAGCGGGGCGAAGAGCGGCGGGGTGCCGCCGTCGGTGAGATTGACCGCCGTGGTCTGGATGCAGAAATGGAAACGGGAGCCCCGGCCCGGGGTGCTTTCGACGCTGATGTTGCCGCCCATCATCTCGCAGAGGCGGTGGCAGATCGCGAGCCCGAGGCCGGTGCCGCCGAATTTGCGCGTGGTCGAGGAGTCCACCTGGCTGAACGGCTTGAAGAGCAGGTGCTGGCGGTCGGGTGGGATGCCGATGCCCGTGTCGGTGACGTAGAAGTCGACGAGCACGTTGCCCTCGCCGGTCTCCTGCGGATCCTCCACGATGGCGGAGACCTCGATGGTGACGAAGCCCTGCGGCGTGAACTTGATGGCGTTGTTCATCAGGTTCACGAGCACCTGGCGGAGACGGGTGATGTCGCCGATGATGCAGGCGGGCACGGAGGGGGCGATGACGTAGGCCAGCTCGATGCTCTTGGCGGCGGCCTGGGCGGAAAAGATGTCCACGGCCTCCTCGACGCACTGGGCGAGTTCGAAGGGCTGGTCTTCGAGTTCCATGCGGCCGGACTCGATCTTGGAGAAGTCGAGGATCTCGTTGATGATCGAGAGCAGGGCGTCGCCGCTGGTGCGGATCGTGTTCACGTAGTCGCGCTGCTCGGCGTTGAGCTCGGTGTCGAGGAGCAGGCTGGTCATGCCGATCACGCCGTTCATGGGCGTGCGGATCTCGTGCGACATGGAGGCGAGGAACTCGGATTTCGCGCGGGAGGCGGCGTCGGCCTCCTCCTTGGCGCGACGCAGCTCGTGCTCGGTTTCGATGCGCGCGGTGATGTTGGTGATGATCGCGATGTAGTTCTCGACGTAACCCTCGTCGTCGAGCGCGGGCTGGATCTCGACGTGAATGTGATGGCGGCGTCCGTCGGCGGCGTGCTGCACGGCGTCGCAGGTGGCGGCTTCGCCGGCGGAGAGGGCGGCGACGAGGCGGTCGACCGAGGCGGGGTCCTCGTCGGTGCCGGCGATGTGTTCGAGCAGCGGGCGGTGCGCGGCCTCGGCCAGCGAGAGGCCGGTGAGACGGCTGAAGCTGTCGTTGGCCCACTCGATGTTGCCGTCCGCGTCGGTGATGACGACGGCGTTGTCGGTCTTGCTGGCGACGAGGGAGAGCTTGCGGGTCTCGGCCTGGCTGGCGCGGAGGGCCTCGTCGGCGCGCTTGCGGGCGTTGATGTTCTGGACGGTGCCGACGACGCGGCGCGGGTGGCGGGCGGCGGAGAAGGAGATGCACTTGGCGCGGAAGGTGATCCACAGCCATTCGCCGCGGGGCAGATGGACGCAGTGCTCGATTTCAATGAGAGGGGTCTCGCCGCGGAAGTGCGCCTCGATGACGGCGCGCACGGTCGGCCGGTCGTCGGGGTGGAGCAGGTTGAGCCAGCCGGTGCCGGTGGCGGGCAGGCCCGCCGGGTCGACGCCGACCATCTTCCAGACGCTGGGCGTGCAATAGACCTGGTCGGTCTCGACGTCCCACTCGAACACGCCCGCCTGGGTGGATTCGAAGGCGAGGGTGAGGCGGTCGTCCGCCACCTTGAGACGGGCTTCGATGCGGCGGCGCTCCTCGTTTTCGAGCCGAAGCTGGCGGCTGGTCAGCTCGGCGGCACGCTGGCGGCGCAGGGCGGTCTGGGCGAGGTTGGTGACGAGGCCGAGCAGGAAGCTCACGCCGAGGCCCGAGAAGAGCGCCACCTCGGGCAGGTACTGGCGGTGGCTGCCGACAAAGGCCGGGCGCGGCGCCAGCGTGATGACGAGCTGCTGCTGGTAGATCTGGTAGTGGGCGGTGCGGCGGAGGCGCGGCTCGAGCGCGTCGTGGCCGATCGCGGTCTGGTAGACGGTGAGCGCGTCGTTCGCGTCGGGCCGGGCGCCGGGCTGTTCGACCGCCACGGTGGTCTGGTAGCGCGCGGAGAGGTTGAGGCGTCGGTCGATGTTCTCGAGAAAACGATCGTAGAAGAATTCACCGACCACGAAGCCGCCGGGACCGCCGTCGGACGGGATGGGCACGTAGATGGCAAAGGTGGGCCCCTGGCCGGGATTTTCGATCGGAGCCGCGATGGCGAAGCCGGCGCGACGGTATGCCGCCGTGATGGCCGCGCGGCGCAGAGGCTGGGCGCCGTGGTCGTAGGAGGGCACGTCCTCGTTGCCCTCATGCGGCCAGTACCAGCGGGTCACCAGCAGCCCGTCGACCATCTGCACCGAGCGGTAGCCCGTGAACATCTTGACCAGCTCGGAGACATCCCGCTGCCACGCCTCCTGGTTGATGGTCGAGCTGCCGGTGCGCGAGGCCAGACGGCTGAGCGCGTTGATCTGGCCCTCGGCCTCGCGGTTGAAGAGGGCCGCGATGTAATCCATCGTCAGCTGGGTCGTGCTGTTGAGGTAGGAGAGTTCGCGCTGACGCAGGCTGATCCAGAACGTGAAGGTGATGGTGGCGCCGCAAACCGTGACGGGCAGCCAGATCCAGCGGGGCCCGGTCCCGAGTTCCTCCGCCGGGCTGCCGTGCAGGGCGAGGAGGATGATCGCGGCGCCCAGCACCAGCAGCAACAGGGCGGAATGGGGGGCGAGCCGCGCGTAATTCTGCCACCAGGTGAGTTCGTTGAGGCCGTTGCGATAGGCGAGAAGGCCGGTCAGCGCGTAGGCGAGGACCAGGGATCCCAGCAGGCCGAGCATGACCGGCAGGCGTTCATGCCTCGAACGGGCCATGAACCACGTGGTGAACAGACCGGTGAGGGTGAAGAGCAGGGCCAGCACCACGGGCATGCGGGCGATGCCGGCGCCGGCCACCAAGGCTTCATGGCGCACCAGCAACTGGTCGATGCCGAAATCGACACCCAACGTCTCCTGCAGCAGCGTGGCCAGGCCGATGAAACTGGCGATGGTGCCAAGGAAAATCCCGGTGCGTCTCCAGCGCAGCCCGGCGCCAATCTGGGACAAACCGATCAGGACCAGGCAGGCGGCGGCGTTGGCGGACAGGGGGGCGTCGTACGAGCGCGGCTGGACCCAGCTGACCTGACCCGTCCACCAGCCCAGCAAAATCATCAACCCGCCCACCGCCAGCAGCCCGAAAGGAACAAGGTAACCGTAAGTGCGCAGGGGGCGCGGGGATCGGCTGGGTGCGTGCGGCATGGGTCTCAGGTCCAGTGCTAGGGAACGCTATGCCGCAAGGCAATGGTTTTACCCGGGGTTCTCTAGGGTGATTTTCCGGGTTCGGGGGGCTTTTCGGCCGGCGGGGGAGCCATGGAGGGTCTCGGCCCCGGACTGACCAGCACCGACCATTTGGGATTCCCCAGCGGGCCGTTCAACTTGAGCTCGAGGATGCTGGTGAGCGGGTTGATGACGATGCTCACGGCGGCGGCCAGCAGGCTGCCAGGCTGCTCGTACGGCTTGAAGCGGGCCGTGAAATCGAGCGCGTTGCTGGAAAACGCATACCGGCCGCGCGCGTCGATGGCGGCGCTCGGTCCGGTGACCTTCAGGTCGGGGAAATACAACGCCCCCCGGTCCAGTTCGAACCCCGTGTAGGCGGAATCGAATTTCAGGGACGAGAAGCTGAGCGTCAGGCCCGTGAGCACCTGGGAGAGGAGGCCGAAGAGGTGGACTTCGCCCAGTTCGCCGCCCGTGAGCGAGGCATGACCGGAACCTTTGAAGGTGGCGAGGTCGGCCGGGTTCCCCTGGGCGGACAGCGAGACGTCGAGCAGGCTGTTGGCGGCGGTGCGCACGAACTGGCTTTCGGGACCCGTGGGAGCCGGCACGCCCGTGCGCGCGGCGTCGTATTCCTGCACCGCGCGCACGGCGGCACCGAGACCGGCCTTGTTGAGGAAGAGATCGAAACCGAGGAGGCGGGCGGCGGGGTCTCCGGTCAGCGTGGCTTTGCCTTCGCCGGTGCCGCCGGCCGCGGCGAAGCTGATTTGATCGAGCTTCACCTCGCGGCCTTTCACCCGGCCGCTCACCGCGGCGGACTGGAGCGGGAAGCCGTAGTACCACAGCGCGGCGTCGGTCCTGCCGGTGAACCGGTATTCCGGCGCCAGGGTCGTGCCTTCGCCGTCGAGCGTGCCCCAGGCGTGGATGGATGGGGCCTGGGTGAAACGCAGCGAGGCGAGCACGTCGTCGGCGCGGCCTTCAAGCATCCGGCCCAGCACGGCCGGATCGGCGTTGGTGTCGAAGTCGAATTCAAAGCGGTCGGTCTCGTGCGCGCCGGGGATGCCGAAGCGCTTGAAGCTGCCCGTCAGGTGCTCCCTGCCTCCGGCGCGCGTGCCGTGCACGGCCAGGCCGTGCACGAAGGCCGGGCGGACGAAGATCGTGGCATCCACCGCCTCGAAGTCTCCGCCCCAGACCGTGGCGCCGGCGGTGCGGGCGCGGACGAAGTTGTTGCTCAACATCGGTTCCTTCCAGCGTCCGCGGACATCGACCTCGGCTTCGGGCAGCCGGTTGTCGGGGAAGACGAACCACCGGTTCCAGAACGCCGGCCACCAGTCTCCGCGGAACCAGCCGCTGATCGCGGCCGGCTGCAGGCGGCCGTCGAGCAACATGCGGTAGTCGGTCGTGCCGAAGTCCATCCAGTAGGAGCCGCGGGCGGCGCTCGGGCCGATGGCCACCTGCGCGTCATGGGCGAGAAAGTCGAGGCCGACGATGTCGATGCGACCGCGGGCCGAGGTGATGGCCACGCCGCGCGAATCGAGGCGGCCGGCGGCGACGCGGGTGGCGAGGCGTTCGAAGCGCCAGCCGGGGCCGAGCACGGCCTCGGCGTCGAAGTCGACCGGATCGCCAAAGCGGAAATACGGCTCGGCGCGCGGCGTGTGGGTGGCGAGGATCCGGGTGATGAGCGCCGGCTGCGCCCGGCCGCTGGCGCGAACCTTGGCGGAACGTTCGGACAGGTTGGCGGTGCCGGAGACCGCGAGCGGTTCGCCCCCGACTTCGACCGACAGGTCCGCCTGCACTTCCGGCCAGCGGTCCAGCGCCGCCACCGCGCGCGGACCGGCGAATTCACCCTCGGGAGTGACGAGGCGCGCGGCGGCGATCCGCGCCAGGCGCGGGCGCGGCGCGAAGTTCGAAGGATCGACGTCGATTTCCACCGAGCCGCGGATCTGCTCGGCGCGGATGTCGCGGGCCGTCTCAAGCCAGTCCGTGGTGAAGCGGATCTCATGGGCTCCGGCCCGGCCGGCGGTGACGGTCGTGGTGGCGGTGAAAGGCCCCAGCGCAACCGGCCGGTCCCAGGGCTGGCGGGCGCCGGCGGCGACGAGGCGCAAGGCGGCGCGATTGGTTCCGGTGGCATCCGTGTCGAGCTGCACCTCGAGCGAGGGTTCATCGAACGCGTCGATCCGCTCCATCAACGGCGCGAACTGGCGGGCAAAGCGCAGGAAGCGCTCCGTGATCTGCTGCAGGTCGGGTCCGGCCGTGCCGTCGCGTGGCGGGGTGAAGCTGCCGTGCAGGGAAAGCTTCAGTCTGCCGATACGGCCGGAGAATTGCTCCACCTGCCAGGTGTGGCTCCGGTGGTGCAGGGTGACCGCCATGTCGCTCACCACGGGTTCAGCGATGCCGCCGGGCGCGAGCATCGCGGGCAGTTGCAGCGTGGCGCCCTCGACCTGGATCTCGTCGGGGAAATCCCAGCCGGACAGCAGGGACCAGAAGTCATGGCGCGCGTACAGCAGGCGGCAGGAGAGGACGGGATCCTCGAACTGGGCGGTGCGGACCTGCACGTCCTGCAGCAGCACCTTGCCCGTGGGGTCGAAGCGGGCGCGGCCGAATTTCAGGATCAGTCCGGAGCGGGCGAGTTCGCCCTCGATGCGCCGCAACATGGCGTCGGGCACCGGCAGTTCCTTCGCGAGGGCGATGTAGAGCAGCAGCGCGAGCGAGATCCCCAGCCCGATCCACAAGGTCCAGCACGCCACGGTCACCAGGCATGAGCCGCAGAAGCGCAGGCCTGACTTGAACCAGAAACGTTTGGTCGACGTGGACATGCCGGATTCGGAGGGAGCGGCGGTCGGGGCCCGCGGCGGCCGTTCAGGGCTTGGTCTCCGGGGCGGCGACCGGGCCCGGGTCCTGGGTGGCGGAGTAGGTGAGCGTGAACAGGGCGTCGAGCAGCGGTTGGGTGACCGTGAAGGTCACGCCGTCGAAATCCGCGGTTCCGGCGACGAGGGTGCTGCCGCCGAGCCGTTCGGTGAGGAAGAGGCTGGCCGGAGCCTCGGCGGCGCCGGCAAAGGCGACCGTGTAATCGAGGCGGTAGCGCCAGGGGCGGTTGCCTTCGGGCGTGTCGGCGTGATCGGGGGAGAATTCATCGGACATGAACGCCGCGGCGCGCAGGGTGGCGAGTTCGTTGACGAGTGAGCCAAGGGCCGGGCGCGTGGCGGCGGCCTCGGTCGCGATCACGTTGTCCCAGACGCGCTCCTTTTCACCAAGCCGGCGCGCGTACACCGTGGCGCCCGTGGCGAGATCCACCAGGCTCACGCCGGTGACGGCCGCTTCCCGGGGCAGTTGCCGGAGCAGGCGCTCGCGATAATGCCGGGCCTGTACGGGCGTGTCGTCGAGGAGGTCGGGCACGATTTCGTAGACGAAGGGCGGGTTGGTGAGCCGGGCGAAGGCGGTGCCGGGCCGGTCGGGCGAGATGCCGATCTGGAGGATTTGAGAGGAGGGTTCGTTGCCGCTGAGGCCGCCGCCGGTGTTCAGCGCGAGCGTGACCTCCCGTTCGGGACGGTTGAAGCCGTAGTTTTCGACGTCGGCTGCGGAGGGGGCGTCGCTCAGGAATTTCACGGCGGCGAGGGCCTGGAGTTTCTTGAGCAGGTCGTCCACCACCGCGGTGTCGGCGGGGGTGGTGACGGGAGCCTGGCCGTTCACGCGAGCGACGACCTGCCAAGCGGGGCCGGTGACGCCGGTGGCGGCTTCGAGCCGCTGGAGCGAAAGCTCGGGCTGGCCGGGGGCGCCGATCGTGATCGAGGTGACGGTGACCGGATCGAAGTCGAGCACGTGGGAGTCGCGCAGGGACTCCTGGGCGGCGTGCAGCTTCGCGAGCAGATCTTCGGGTACCACGGTGGTGAAGACGACCTCCTTGTCCTCGATGCGGGCGTAGAACTCGCCGTTGCCGGCGGGCTGGCCGAGCAGGAGGGTTTCGCGGCGGGCGTTGCCTTCGAAGGTCACCCGCAACTGGGGGTTGTCGAGCCCGGTGCGGCCGGGTTCGATGCGATCCACGAAGGTTTTCGCGGTGAGGGCGTTGAGGCGGTTGACGGTGGTTTCGACGGCGGCCTTGTTGGCGCGGGCTAGGATCGGGGTCTCGAAGCCCCAGCGTCCGGTCTGGTCGCGGCGGAGGCGGACCTTCAGGTTGGCGGGAGCGGCGGTCTGGAGGTTGAGCGAGCGCACCTCGAAGACGGGGATGGTGAAGATGGAGTCGGTGCGCAGGTCGCCGAGCGGCAGGCCGACGCTCTCGGCGAGGCTGCGGCCGACGACGTGGATGCGCTCGGTGTCGGGCGAGAGGAGGTAGAGGCGGTTGCCGGTCTTGGTGTCGTCGCCGATGAGCAGTTTGAACGATTTGCCGGCGGCGGTGAAATCGAGCGTGAGCGCGGGATCGGCGAGGCCGTAGTCGGCGAGCGTCTGGCCGCCCTTCGCGAGGTCGGCGACGGCGAAGCTGGTCTCGTGTTCGAGGTACTGGAGCTCGTTGTGGATGCGGGCGATCGCGTTGGGATTGGCGGGCCACTCGTAGGGGCGGGTGAGCCACCAGGCGTCGCCGCGCTTCTCGAGCTTCACGGACTCGCCGCTGCGCAGCGTGCGGGTGAAGGAGTCCAGGCTGGCGATCTCGGGCGGCAGCACGCGGCGCTTGGCCTCCATCGTCGCGCGCTCGGCGCGCCACTTCTCCTCGAACTGGAAGATGTAGAAGAAGAGGACGACGTTGAGGAAAAGAAGGACGACGGTGACTTTGGAGCGCATGGCGGGCGGGTTAGTTGCGGCGGGTCCAGTAGACGACGAGGCCGATGAAGGCGACGAGGCCGGGCACCCCCAGCAGGAGGCCGAGGCGGAGACGGACGAGCTCCTCGGCGCTGAGCGCGAGCTGGAAGCGTTCGATGGGGCGCACGGGGATGTTGAGCTTCACCTCGCGTTCGACGGCCCAGTTCACGGTGGCGAGGAAAAGGTTGAGGTTGCCGACCGTGATGATGCGATCGTTGGTGACAAGGTCGGCGGTGCCGAGCACGGCGAGGCGCCCGCCCTTGACGCTGAGGGGCAGGTTGTCGGGCTTGAGGCGTTCGGAGATCACCATCACGCCGAGTTCGCCGCGCAGGTCCTGGCCGGGCGTGTAGGTGAAATTGCGCAGCCGGTAGCTCGTCTCGCCCCAGGCCTCGGGGCTGGTGGCGATGAGCTTTTTCACCCGCAGGCCGTCGTCGAGCGAGCGGCCGATGTCCTCGTTGACCACGCGCGCCGGGCCGGTGATGAGCGACATGCCGTTGTTGATGAGGTTGTCGGTGATCCCGCTCTCCGGATCAGGCGAGAAGCGCCACAGCCGCAGGTCGTTGGTCTCGGTGAGACTGCGGGGATCGAGGTCCATGATGACGTTGTCGTAAACGATCACGCCCCAGTCGAAGGTCAGGTTTTCCAAGCCGTGGGCGACGCCGGGGTCGACCATCAGGATGAGCCGTCCGGCGCGTTGCGTGAGGTATTTGCGCAGCAGGTCCTCCTCGAAGGGCTTGAGCGGGCCCTGGGGCGAGGCGATGACGATCAGCGCGGCATCGTCGGGGATCTTGCGCGCGATGCTCAGGTCGAGGGCGGCGACCTCGTAGTTGCGCTGGCGGAGTTCGTCGCGCAGGCCGGAGAGGCCGCGGCGGCGGTCCACGTCGTCGGGGCGCATCTCGCCGTGGCCGGAGAGGAAGTAGATCTTTTTTTTCTCGGCGCTGGTGACGTCGAGCAGGGCGGAGGTCAGGGTGGCCTCGCCGCGGAAGCCTTCGCGCTGCAGGTCGCGGGTGGTGTAGAACTCGCCGATGGGGAGCACGCGGCGGTGGCGGTCGGTCACGAGCACGACCTGGTTGGGCTGGTCGAGACCGAGGGCCTCGGCCTCGCGGCGGCTCTGGTAGATGTCGAGGGTGCGCACCTCGATGCGTCCCTTGGTGCTGTTGCGCGTGTGGTAGGTGTATTCACGGAGCAGCGCGGTGAGGTCGCGCCGGGCCTGGTCGAGCTCCTCGTCGGTTCCGTCGGCCGTGATCGTGACGTAGATGCGCACGTTCCGCTCGAGGTCGGCGAGGTAGGCGCGCGTCTCGGCCGAGAGGGAGTAACGGCGGTTTTCCGTGAGGTCGAAGCGCCAGGCGTGGTTCAGGGCGATGTAGTTCAGGCCTGCGAAGAGAGAGAGGAACAGGACGGCCTGGAGGACGAGGTTGATGAACCGGATCCAGCGGGCGGCGCGGAAGCTGTCGTAGGAGGCCATCGGGTCAGCTGTTCAGGATCTTCGCCTCGACGCCGAGGATGCTGAAGAGGAGGGCCAGGATCGAGCCGGTGAGGTAGAAGAAGACCTGCCGTGTGTCGACGATGCCGTGGGTGAAGTCGTCCACGTGTCCGGGGATGCGAAGGCCCTCGAGCGTGGTGCGCAGGGGCGAGAGGAACTCCTGGTTGAGCGCGCTCAGTTCGCTCACATAGCTCAGGCCGCCGATAAGGCCGAGCAGCAGGGTGAAGCTGAGGATGCCGGCCACGGCCTGGCTGCGGGTGACGGCGCTGGCGAGGATGCCGATGGCGATGAAAAGGAGACCGCTCACGGCGACGAAGAGGTAGCCGCCGATCAGCGGCCCCGAGTCGAGGTAACGGAGGTCGCGGGCGTAGACCTGGAGGATGTAGTGGAAGCCCAGCGTGCTGCCCCAGAGGAGCACGTAGAAGAGGTAGGCGGCGGAAAATTTGCCGAGCACGACCTCGGCGGTGGAGACGGGCGTGGTGAGGAGCGTCTCGAGCGTGCCGAGCCGGCGCTCCTCGGCGAAGGACTTCATCGTGAGCAACGGCACCATGAAGAGCACCGGGATCCAGAACAGCTGGAAGAACACGACGGCGGGCGCGGTCTCCTGCGGGCTGCGGCTGTAGGCGTCGAGGATGCCCGTGAAGACGAATCCCATCACGAGCAGGAAAAGCACCGCGGCGATGTAGGTGCTCGGGTTGTAGAGCAGCGCGCGGATCTCGTGGGAGAGAATGGTGAAGTAGTGGCGCACGGGGGCTATACCTTGGGCAGCGGGGCGCGGTTGTCGCCCTGGGCGGGTTTTTTGTCGGGCAGGCGGGCGTCCCAACTGCGGCGGGTGGCGGCGAGGAAGACGTCCTCCAGCGAGGGCTGGATGTGGCCGAGCGAGCGGACCCGGTAGCCGCGCGCCGGCAGGCCGAGGAGGAGTTTTTCGCCAAGGTCGTCGGTGGCGCCGGTCATGAGCGTGGCGGACAGGAAGCCGTCGGCGCCGCGGTCGCCGAGCGTCGATACCTGGAGCGAGGGATCGAGCGCGGCGACGTCGGCGGCGAGGTTGGCGGTGTCGCCGGCGAGCTCGACGCGGTAGGTCGTGTGTCCGAAGATCTCGTGGCGAAGGTCGGCGGGCGAGCCCTGGGCGACGATCCGGCCGCCGTTGATGATCAACACACGGTCGCAGGTCTCCTCGATCTCGGGCAGGATGTGGCTGGAGATGATCACGCTCATCCGGCCGCGGAGGCTGGCGATGAGGTTGCGGACGATGATGATCTGGTGCGGGTCCAGGCCGATGGTCGGCTCGTCCATGATGATGACGGCCGGCTCGGCGAGGATGGCCTCGGCGATGCCGACGCGCTGCTTGTTGCCCTTGGAAAGACGGCCGAGGATGCGGTGGCGGTTGCGTTTGAGGTCGCAGAGTTCAAGCACCTCGTCGATGCGCGCGCGGAGCCTGGCGCGGGGCATTTCCTTCAACCGGCCGCGGAACCAGAGGTACTCGGAGACGCGCATGTCCTCGGGCAGGGGATTGTTCTCCGGCATGTAACCGACATGCCGCTTGGTCTCCTCGGGGTGGCTGGCGACGGGCTGGCCGCAGATGCGCACGGAGCCCGAGGTGGCCGGCAGGTAGCCGGTGAGGATGCGCATGGTGGTGGACTTGCCCGCGCCGTTGGGCCCGAGCAGGCCGACGATCTCACCGCGTTTCACCGTGAAGTTGAGGTGATTGACGGCGGTGAGTGAACCGTAGGTTTTGACGAGGTCCTTGACCTCGATGGTGATGTCGGGGATGTCGGCCATGCCGCGGATGCAAAGGGAGTTAGACGGGCAAACCGTCCTCCTCGCAAGCTTCGTTCAGCCCGCTGGCGCCGGGTCCCGGCTGAGTGTGACCTCGCCGGCCCGGAAACGCTCCATGCGGCCGGCCTCGGTGCGCACGAGGAGGGAGCCCTCGGCGTCGATGCCCATGGCCGTGCCCGGAATGGTGCGGTCGCCCTGGGTGACGGCCACCGGCCGGCCGCGGAGCACGTCGAAACGCTGCCATAGCTCCGTGAACTTGTCGCGGTAATCGTCCTCGACGAAGCGGTTGCAGGCGGTGAGCACGCGACCGATGAGGGCGGCGGCGAAACGGTTTATGTCCACGGGCGCACCCGCGGCCTCGGCGAGGGAGATGGCGGATTTTTGGAGCTCCTTGGGCAGTTCGGCGGAGCGGCCGTTGAGGTTGAGGCCGAGACCGAAGACGAGGTCGTGCACTTCGTCGGCATCGATGCGCGCTTCGGTGAGCATGCCGCCGGCCTTGCGTCCCTGGATGAACACGTCGTTGGGCCACTTGATGCCGGGTTCGATGCCGCAGAAATTCGAGATCAGTTCGCAGGTGTTCAGGCCCATCCAGAGCGTGAAGTCCTGCAGACGCGCCGGTTCGAGGCGCGGGCGGAACACGAAGGTGGCGTAAAGGTTGCCCGACGGCGGGCTGTGCCAGACGCGGCCACGGCGACCGCGGCCCTGGGTCTGCTCGCGTGCGAGGATGACGAGCGGCGTGCGGCTGCCTGCGGCAAGGTGGCGGCCGGCCTCGGTGTTGGTGCTGTCCACGCGTTCGAGCGTGACGAGTTGCGGGGGCTTGGCGCGCGCGGCGAGGTGGGCCTGGATCAACGCCTGGTGGAGCTGCGGCGGAAACTGCACGAGGCGGTAGCCGCGGCTGCGCGCGGCCTCGAAGGCGAAGCCCTGCTTGGTGAGCTTCTGAAGCTGCATCCACACCGCGACGCGCGAGAGGCCGAGCTGCTTGGCGAGCTTGTTGCCGGAAACGTAGCCTGACTCGCTGGCGAGGAGTTCGCGGAGAATGGTGACTTCGGTCTGGGACATGCGGAATTGCGTCGCGGGGCGCGCGGGAAAACGCTTACCAAAGCACTTAACCATGGGCGCGCAAATGTCATTTGAGCAATTCACCGCCGCCGCGACGCCGTCGGCGGCACTCGGTCCCGCTTTGCTCGCCCTGTGGCATGATGCGCAGGGCGACTGGGACACGGCCCACACGCTGGCCCAGGAGGCGGACGATCGCGACGGCGCGTGGGTCCACGCCTACCTGCATCGCAAGGAGGGCGACGAGATGAACGCCGGCTACTGGTACGCCCGCGCCGGCCGCCCGGCCGCGAGCGGCGATCTGCACCGCGAGTGGGAAGAGATTGCGCGGACGCTGCTGCGGAGGCTCTAGAAAAACAAAAAACGGCGGTCAGAGACCGCCGTCGCAGAGGGAGCCGGGTGCAGACGCAGGCCGCGCTCTCACGGCATGACGATCGCCTTTTCGAGGGATTTCGCTTCCTCGGGGTTGGTCTGCTTGATGGCGTTGGAGAGATTCAAGACGTCGTCGGTGAGGGCCTGTTTCTTCTCGCGCTTGTGATCCTCGAGCGCGCGCTCGGCGAGGGATTGGCCGAAGAGCGGGAGGGTGAACTTGTTCAGCGCCTGGTCCAGCTGCGTGTATTTCTGCTTGGCGAGGGCGTTGCCGAGGTCCTTCGGCGCGTAGACGATGTCGGCGTTGAGCCGCGGGCGCGGCTTCTGCTTCACCGTCATCTTGGGCAGCACCAGCAGGTCGGGATCGGCGCTGGTGTTGGGCTGGTCGAGCTTCTTGGGCTCGGGCGGCGGGGGCGGCGCGTAAGTCGGCAGGCCGGGCAGAAGGTTGGGACGATCCGCCGGCGCGGCATCCTGGGCCGGCGCCGTCACGGTCAGGGCGAGGAGAAATCCGATCGTGGCCGTGGTTTTCATAGGCAAAAGGGAAGACGGTTGAGGGATTCTATCGAGTGAAAAAACAGGCGTGGCGGGCTATTTTTTCTGCAATCCACCGGCAGGCCGGGTGGTGTGGGTGTTGTCGAGCTCTCGCTCGAATTTTTTGGCGGCGGCCGGATCGGGCCGGAGGCCGCTGTCTGTGACATGGCGCAGGCGGTCGAGTTCCCGGCGGGTGAGGATCGCCTTGCCTCGCTCCGCCTTCGAAGGACTCAGGATCGGGATCGTGAAACGGTTGAGAAAATAGTTGAGCGGGCCGTCTTCGGCGATCGTGTCGAGGTAGACGTTTTCCATCTTCCGCTTGAAATCCCGTTTGCTCATCAGGTGGTCGGCGGCGTCGGGCGGCAGGCGCTTTTCCTCGACGGTGAGCTTGGGCAAAATGAGGACGTTGGGGTCGCTGGTCTGCGGTCCGTCGGCGGTGTCGGTCGCGCCGTCTGTTGCGGGTTTCGACGCCGGGGCTTGGTAGGCCGGCAGGCCTTCGCGGATCTTGGCGCTGATCTCCCGGCTGACGATCGGCGGCGTGCCCTCGGCGGCGGACAGGGCCGTCGCGAGTCCGACCAACGGGAGCAGTCCGGCCGGCTTCATGGTATGCGCAGGCTTGGAGCCGTGCGAACGACTTTGGTTCCGGGGAAAGCGGGGTGTCGAGGCGGAACCGGGCCACGGACGGGCCGGCCTGGCCTTAAGAAAAAGCCCGCGGGGAGCGCGGGCTGCTGGTGGCTTACTGGAGCGAATCGGCGAGCGCGCGGAGGCGCGGCCAGTGGGCGTCGGGGATGGCGGCGCCGAGGTGCTGGACGCATTCGGCACCGAGCGCAGAGCCGAGGGCGCCGGCGCTGGCGAGGGATTTGCCGCGCAACCAGCCGTAGAGGAAACCGCCGGCCCAGGCGTCGCCCGCGCCCGTGGTGTCGACGACGCGCGCGACTGCCACGGGGGCGATGCGGTGCAGTTCGGAGCCTTTGGCCACCCAGGCGCCGTCCTTGCCGATCTTCACGGCGGCGATGCCGCCGAAGGCTGCGATCTCGCGGGCGTAGGCGTCGTAGCCGGCGTCCTTCTGGAAGAGCGCCTTCGCCTCGTCCTCGTTGGCGAACACGACGTTCACGCCCTGTTTGAGTTGGGCGAAGATCCAGTCGCGGGCGACGTTGACGACCTCGAAGGAGGAGAGCTCGAGGCTGATCGTGCAACCGGCCGCGCGGGCGGTTGCGGCGACTTTCTCGGCGAGAGCGGGATTGAAGAGCAGGTAGCCCTCGATGTGGGCGTGTTTCGCGCCGCGGAAATCGTCCACGCTGATGGCGTCGGGGCTGAGCGTCATCGCGGCGCCGAGATGCGTGCGCATCGTGCGCTGGCCGTCGGCGGTGACCAGCGAGAGGCAGCGGCCGTGGGGGAGGTTGGTACGCTTGAAACGCGAGCCGTCGCCGCCGGCGGCGGTGAAGTTGGTGCGGTAGTCCTCGCCGGTCTTGTCGGTGCCGGTCATGCCTACGAAGCTTGTGCGCAGGCCGAGTTTGGTGGCACCGAGCACGGCATTGGCGGCCGAGCCGCCGGGGGCCTGGGCGACGGCGCCGCCGAGCTGCGTGATCAGGCGTTCGATGTCGCTGTCGTCCACGAGCACCATGCCGCCCTTGTCGCCGGCAACGTGCTGGCGCAGGAAGGCGTCATCGACGTGGGCGATGAAATCCATGATGGGGTTGCCGATGCCGAGGAGTTCGAAGGCGGGTGAGGACATGAAGGAGAGCGGTTAAACCACCACGAAACACACGAAATGCACGAAAAGGGGAAGGGTTTTGTTCAGGGGGCAGGGTGAACAGTGGCGCCGTTTTGCATTCAAGAGATGCTTCGTAGGGACGTGGCTTTGACCACGCCCTCCGCGGGCGGACACAAGGTCCGCCCCTACACAAAGAAGGCGGGGCTCGGCGACTCCGCCTTACAACACGAGGCTTTCGTGTGTTTGGTGTATTTCGTGATGGCCGCCCCTGCTTACGTCACCGTCAGGTTCGTGGCGAGGATCGGTTCGTCGTCGACTTCGATGAGAATCGAATAGTCGCCCGGTTGTTCGAAGCACAGGTTGCGGAGTTCGTTGATGAGATTGATCCGGTGCAGCGGGCTTTGGGATTCGAACTCGCGGTGCAGCAGCTCGATGGGATTGGTGGGGTCGAGGCCCATGGACATCTTGATCCGGTGCATGCCGGGCTGGACGTCGGTCAGGGTGAGAAACCACACCATGTAGGGATGCGTGACCGGGAAGGAGCGGGCCTTGATGTTGGAAAACACGCCCAGGATGGTGTGCTTGCCGGAGGCCGGGTCGATGTGGACGCCGTCGCAGGTGATCCAGGCCAGGAGAGTGGGTTTCGACTGCACGCCGGGAGGATGGGGCGCGGCGGCGGGCCGGCAACCCATTTCGGGGCGTTTTCAGAGGGGAAACCGGCGGCGGGCCACCTTTTTCTTGTGTATGGAAAACGCGCCCGATTTAACCGCTGCCGATGAAGTATATTTTCGTCACCGGCGGGGTGGTTTCTTCCTTGGGCAAAGGTCTCACGGCCGGTGCGCTTGGCGCGCTGCTCGAGATGCGCGGGCTCACCGTGCGCATCCAGAAGTTCGACCCTTACTTGAACGTGGATCCGGGCACGATGAGCCCGTTCCAGCACGGCGAGGTGTATGTCCTCGACGACGGCGCGGAGACCGACCTCGACCTCGGCCACTACGAGCGCTTCACGTCGGGCAAGCTTTCGCGCGTCAACAGCCTCTCCTCGGGCCAGATCTACGAAGCCGTGATCGCCAAGGAGCGTCGCGGCGACTACCTCGGCAAGACCGTGCAGGTGATCCCGCACGTCACGAACGAGATCAAGGAGCGCATCTACAAGGGTGGCAAGGGCGTGGACGTGCTGATCACCGAGATCGGCGGCACCACCGGCGACATCGAGGGCCTGCCGTTCCTCGAGGCCCTGCGCCAGTTCGCCCTGGAGGTGGGGCCGAAGGACTGCATTTTCATCCACGTCACGCTCGTGCCGTACGTCACGGCGGCCGGCGAACTGAAGACCAAGCCCACGCAGCAGAGCGTGGCCAAGCTCCGCGAGATCGGCATCCAGCCGCAGCTGCTCGTGTGCCGTTGCGAGAAGCCGCTCACGCTCGAGATGCGCGAGAAGCTCTCGATGTTCTGCAACGTCCCCGTGAAGGCCGTGTTTGCCGCCGAGGATGTCGAGTCTTCGATCTACGAGCTGCCCGGCATGCTGCAGAAGCAGGGCATGGACCAGCACGTGTGCGACCTGCTCGGCATCAAGAGCCGGCCCAACCCGAACAACATCTGGGCCGACATCGTGCACCGCATCAAGTCGCCCAAGCACGAGGTGAAGATCGGTGTCGTGGGCAAATACATCGAGCTGCAGGACGCCTACAAATCCGTCTATGAGTCGCTGGCTCACGCCGGCATCGCGAACCACTGCCGCGTGCACGTCGTGCGCGTGGACGCCGAGGAACTCGAGACCAAGGCCGGCCTCGCGCAATTGAAGAAGCTCGACGGCATCCTCGTGCCGGGCGGCTTCGGCGACCGCGGCATCGAGGGCAAGATCGCCGCCGCACGCTATGCCCGCGAGCACAAGATCCCGTACTTCGGCCTCTGCCTCGGCCTCCAGATCGCGATGATCGAGTTCGCCCGCAACGTCCTCGGCCTGAAGAAGGCCAACTCGATGGAGATGGACCCGAAGACGTCCGAGCCCGTCGTCGTGCTGATGGACGAGCAGCGCAATGTCGTCGCCAAGGGCGGCACGATGCGTCTCGGCGCCTACGAGACGAAGCTCAAGCCCGGCACGCTCGCCCGCAAGGCCTACGGCGTCGAAAGCGTCTCCGAGCGCCACCGCCACCGCTACGAGGTGAACAACGACTACATCGAGCGCTTCGAGAAGGCCGGCATGATGATCTCCGGCTGGAATCCCAAGCGCGGCCTCGTCGAGATCGGCGAGTTGAAGGACCACCCCTGGTTCCTCGGTGTGCAGTGCCATCCCGAGTTCCAGTCCAAGCCGAACAAGGCTCACCCGCTGTTCGCCGCCTTCATCGGCGCCGCGATCAAGAACCAGAAGAAAAAGTGATTTGAACCACGGATGAACACGGATGGTCACAGATACCGGACCGCCCCTGCTCGGGCCCGGCTTGATCGGTGTTCATCCGGTGGCATCGGTGGTTAAATCATCAGCCTTTATGCTCTTCGATCCCAAGAAACTCCTCCTTATCGCCGGACCTTGTTCGCTCGAGAACGAGACCGTCTGCCGCAGCGTGGCCGAGGTCCTCGCCAGGCTCGCGAAGAAGCACCGGGAGCTGAACATCGTCTTCAAGGGCTCGTTCGACAAAGCCAACCGCACCTCGCTCGGCGGGCGCGGCACGGGCCTCAAGGAAGGGCTCCGTCTGCTCGCGCTCATCAAGAAGGACTACGGCTTCCCGGTGCTCACCGACATCCACGAGCGCCAGCAATGCGCGCCCGTGGCCAAGGTGTGCGACGTGTTGCAGATTCCGGCGTTCCTCTGCCGTCAGACCGACCTCCTTCTCGCTGCGGCCAGGACCGGCGCCGTCGTGAACGTGAAGAAGGGCCAGTTCCTTTCGCCTCAGGAAATGGAATTCGTCACCGGCAAACTGAAACAGGGCAAGGCGGCCGAGATCTGGCAGACGGAGCGCGGCACGACCTTCGGTTACCAGAACCTGGTCGTCGACATGCGCAGCTTCGCGATGATGAAGGCGCACGGTTACCCCGCGATCTTCGACGCCACGCACAGCGTGCAGCTGCCCGGCGCGGGTGGTGGCAGGAGCAGCGGCAAGCGCGAGTTCGTGCCCCCGCTGGCCAAGGCCGCGCTCGGCGCCGGCGCCGACGGCCTGTTTATCGAGACTCACCCCGATCCCGACAACGCGATCTCCGACGGCCCCAACATGGTGCCCCTCGACCAGCTCCCCGCCCTCATCGCCACCTGCGTGGCCGTGTGGAAGGCGGTCCGGAGCTGAGGATCAAGCTGTAGGTGGATCATCGTTACTCCGCCTAAACCGAGATGGAGTGCAATGGTTCGGAAGAAACGCGCTAAGGTCAGTGCGTTCCACCGCCAATTCCGTGTATCGGTGTAGGCGCTCCTCGTGTGCTCTCCGTATCGGACGTGGGCGAGCCAGGCCCCTACACGCTGGCTAAGTCCCGCCTCACTTCGCCTTCGTTGCCATCCGCACCAGGCTGCGCTGGAGCAGAATGAACGACAGCAGCAGCGTGCCGACGACGATGCGGATCCACGCGGGATCGAGGCGTCCGTCGAAGATCAGCGCGGACTGGATCGTGCCGAAAATCAGCAGACCGAGCACCGTGCCGAGCAGGTGACCGCGTCCGCCCGAGAGGAGCGTGCCGCCGATCACCACGACGGCGATGGCGTCGAGTTCGAGGCCGATGCCGAGGCTCGGGTTGCCCGAGCTGGTGTAAACCGTCGCCGCGAGGCCGGCCAGCACGGCGCAGACGCTGCACAGCGCATAGGCGCCGATCTTGGTGAGCCCGAGCGGCAGGCCCATCAGCAGGGCGGACGATTCGCTGCCGCCGATGGCGAGCAGGTTGCGTCCGAAACGCGTGTAATGCGCGACCACGCCACCCAGGACCAGCACGGCGAGCAGTCCCACGGCCGTGGCCGTGAGGTAGAAGCCGGGGCCGAGCGTCAGTTCGAAGCCGGCCAGGTGCAGGAAGACCGGATGGTCGATGGCGGTGGACTCGGTCGAGATCCAGTAGGCCAGGCCGCGCATCAGGAACATGCCGGCGAGCGTGATGAGGAAGGCCGGTTGTTTGAAGAAATGGATCAGCGCGCCCATGCCGGCGCCGAGCGCCGCGCCGACGAGGAGGGCCGAACCGGCGGCTGCGGCCGGATGCCAGCCCTTGGCCACGAGCGTGGCGGTGAAGATGGACGTGAAGCCGACGACCGCGCCGACGGACAAGTCGATGCCGCCGGAGAAGATCACCAGCGTGAGGCCGACGGCGGTGATGCCGAGCGCGGCGTTGTCGGTCAGCAGACTGCCGAACACGCCCGGCGAAAAGAAGCCGTCATAGAGGCAGCCCGCCGTGATGTAGAGCGCGGCGAAGACTGCGCCGGTTGTCAGCAGGGGCAGGCGGCGTTGCAAAACGGGGCTCATGCGGCGGCCTTTTTGGCGAAGAGACCGCCCAGCCAGCGGCGGGTGCGGTCGGCCTGGAGCACGCACACGAGGAGGATGAGGCAGGCCTTGGGCACGGTGGCCACGGCGGGCGAAACGCCGACGTTGTACATCGTGACGGTGAGGGTCTGGAGTAGCAGGGCGCCGATGAACGAGCCGAGCAGCAGGAAGCGTCCGCCGCTGAGGGCCGTGCCGCCGACGACGACGGCGAAGATGGCGTCGAGTTCCATGTTCTCGCCTGCGCGGTAGGGATCGGCGGCGCGGATGTTGGAGGCGGCGAGGACGCCCGCGACCCCGGCGCAGAAGCCGCTGAAGACGTAGGCCATCAGGCGCACGCGCGCGGTGGCGATGCCGGCGAACAGGCTGGCCACGGGGTTGTCACCCACGGCCTCGACAAAGAGGCGGCCGGCGGTGCGCTTCAGGGCGAAATGCGTCGTCAGGTAAAGCGCGCCCGCGATCAGCGCGGCGAAGGGCAGGCCGAGCAGGTAACCGTTGCCGAGAAATTCGAAGGAGGGGTGCTTCACGATGAGCACCTGTCCGCCCGTGACGAGCTGCGCCACGCCACGCCCGGCGACCATGAAAATGAGCGTGGCTACGATCGGCTGCACGCCGACGTAGGCCACCAGCGAGCCGCTGGCGAGGCCCGCGAGCGTGCCCGCGCCGACGGCGGCGGCGAGCACCAGCGGAAGCGAGTCGTGGCCCTGGGTGATCAGGAGCGCCGCGACCGAGCCGGCCACGGCGACGACGGAACCGACGGACAGGTCGATGCCGCCGGTGGCGATGACGAGGGTCATGCCGAGCGCGAGGATCATGATGCGCGACCCTTGGTTCAGGATGTCGACCGGCACGCCGAAGAGGCGGCCCTCGAACACCGACACACTGAGGAAGGCGGGATCGCGGATCAGGTTGATCACGATCAGCAGCAGCAGGCCGGCCAGCGGCCAGGCCACCGGGGAACGGAAGAAGGACTTGAGGCGCGACTCACTCATGACAGCGAATCCTCCCCGAGGGCGGCCAGCTCGCTGGCGCCACGACCGTCGAAAAGCCCGCCTGGCGTGAGCAAGCTCACCGCCCACGAGGCGGGACGCTTTGCGGCGCCCCGGTTGACGGAGGGAAATCGGTCACTCATGGCGGTGGCCTCCGGCCATGGCTTGCATCAGGCGGGGCGTGTTGATGTCGCCGCCGGTGAATTCGCCGGCGTGGCGGCGCTCGCGCAGCACGACGACGCGCGAGCTGTTGCGGACGATTTCCTCGATCTCGGAGGAGATGAAGAGCACGGCGACGCCCTGCGTGCGGAGCTTGGCGACGAGCTGCTCGATCTCGGCCTTGGCGCCGATGTCGATGCCGCGGGTGGGTTCGTCGAGGATGATGAGCTCGGGCTGGGTGGCGAGCCAGCGGGCGAGGAGCACCTTCTGCTGGTTGCCACCGGAGAGGTTCCTGATCGGCACCTCGGCGTCGGCCGTCTTGATGCGCAGGGCGGCGATGTAGTGGGCGCAGAGCTTGTCCTGCTCGGTGCGGGCGAGGGCGGTCCAGCCGCCGCGCTTGGCCTGGAGGGCGACGATGAGGTTCTCGCGCACGGAGAGGTTGGGCAGGATGCCCTCGGTCTTCCGGTCCTCCGAACAGAACGCGAGGCCGAGCGCGATGGCATCGCGGGGGGAGCTCAGCGCGGCGGGCGTGCCCTTGACGGTCACGGTGCCGCCGGAGCGCTTGTCGGCGCCGAAGAGCAGGCGCGCGGTCTCGGTGCGGCCGGAACCGAGGAGGCCGGCGAGGCCGGTGACCTCGCCCGGACGGATCTCAAGGTCGAGAGGCTGGAGGGCGGTGTGGCGGCACAGGCCGCGGGCGGAAAGCACCGGCGCGGCGGCGGCGTGCGCCGCGTGCGCGGCTTCGGCCTGCGCAGCGGCCTCGGCAAGGTCGCGTCCGAGCATCTTGGAAACCAGCTGCAGGCGGGGAAGCTCGGCCGTGAGGTATTCGCCCACGAGCGTGCCGTTGCGCAGCACGGTGATGCGGTCGGTGACGGCGTAAACCTGGTCGAGGAAGTGGGTGACGAACACGATGCCGAGTCCTTCATCGCGCAGGCGGCGCATGACGCCGAAGAGCTCGGCGATCTCCTTGTCGTCGAGCGAGGCGGTGGGCTCGTCGAGGATCAGGACGCGGGCCTTGACGTCGAGCGCGCGGGCGATGGCGACCATCTGCTGGAGCGCCACGGAAAGGGAGCCGAGTTCGGCGTCGACGTCGCACTCGATCTCGAGACGGGCGAGGGCCTCGCGGGCGTGGCGGCGCATGGCGCGCCAGTTGAGCAGGCCGAAGCGGCCGGGCTGGCGGCCCAGGCCGATGTTCTCCGCCACGGACAGCGTGGGGATGAGGTTGACCTCCTGGTAGACCGTGCTGATGCCGCAGGTCTCGGCGTCGCGCGGTGAGGCGGGGCTGATGCGCCGGCCGGCCAGGGTGATCTCGCCGGCGTCGGCCTCGTGGACGCCGGTGAGGACCTTGATGAGCGTGGACTTGCCCGCGCCGTTCTCGCCGAGCAGGGCGTGGATCTCGCCGGCGCGGACGGTGAAGTCGACGCCGTTGAGCGCGATGACGCCCGGGAAACGTTTCCCGATGCCGCGGAGAGTGAGGAGAGGGCTGGTGTCGGTCACGGAAAAGGCGGGGTTCGGAGACCCCGCCCTACAGAGGCGAGTCCGCCGGAGCGGACGCGCGGGTTAGTACTGGCGGGTGGGGAGGGCGGCGGCCGCGTTGGTCGCGTCGAAGACCTCGTCCACGTTGTAGGAAACCTTGGGCACGGACTCGCCGGCGAGGATCTTGGCGATGGTGTCGTACACCTTGGGGCCGAAGAGCGGGTTGCACTCGACGGTGCAGCTGATCTTGCCGTCCACGACGGCCTGCACGGCCTCCTTGATGGCGTCGATCGAGACGATGAGGATGTCCTTGCCGGGCTTGAGGCCGGCTTCCTCGATGGCCTGGATGGCGCCGAGGGCCATGTCGTCGTTGTGGGCGTAGAGGATCTCGATCTCCTTGCCGTGCTTCTTGAGGAGGGCCTCCATCACCTGCTTGCCCTCGGCGCGGCGGAAGTTGCCGGTCTGGGAGTCGATGATCTTGAAGCCGGCGTGCTTGGCGAGGCCGTCGGCGAAGGCCTTGCGGCGCTCGTTGGCGGCGGCGGAGCCGGGCTCGCCCTGCAACTCGATGATCTTGGTGCGGCCACCGGCGTTCCTGGCCAGCCAGTCGGCGGCCATCTCGCCTTCCTTGTAGAAGTCGGAACCGATGAAGGCGGTGTAGAGCGATTCGTCGGCGGTCTGGATCTTGCGGTCCATGACGATGACCGGAATCTTGGCGCGCTTGGCCTCGCGGAGGACGGGATCCCAGCCGGTCACGACGATCGGGGCGAGGACGATGGCGTCGACCTTCTGCTGGATAAAGGAGCGGACGCCGCGGATCTGGTTCTCCTGCTTGCTCTGGCCGTCCACGAACTTGAGGTTGATGCCGCGTTTGGCGGCTTCGGACTTGAGCGACTCGGTGTTGGCCGTGCGCCAGGCGCTCTCGGCGCCGGTCTGGGCGAAGCCGACGGTGATGTCTTTGGCGGACGCGCCGACGGCCAGGAGGAACGCGGCGGAAAGGGAAAACAGGGATTTAAGAAGGCGGTTTTTCATGGGGAAGAGGCGCAGGGGAAGCGCGTGAAGGGCAGTGAATTCCGGCCCCCCGGCCAGTAAAGGGGATAATCCCCGCGCCTGACGTGACCGTCAAGTGCTCGACACCGGAATGCCCGATGGCGAACGCGCGGGCTTGACAGGGCCCTTTTAAGCGCACACTACCTTTATATAAAAAGGTAGCTTGTGAAGGAACTCCATCCATGAGCCTCAACGAGAGATTCACCGCCATCCGCAAGGGCATGCTTGAATTCTTGGTGCTGAAGATCATCGCCGGAGACAAGGTCTACGCGGCCGATATCCTGAAGGAGCTCAACGCAACCGAGTTTGCGACCCAGGAGGGCACGCTTTACCCGCTGCTGAGCAAGCTGCGGCGCGAAGGGCTGGTGGACTACGAATGGAAGGAGTCCGAGGCCGGTCCACCCCGCAAATACTACGAACTGACGGCGAAGGGCCGCGAGCACCTCCGCGAGACTGCCGACTACTGGCAGAAGATCAGCAGCACCGTGAAGAGCCTGGGTCAGAAATAATCCCCTGCGTGCAAAAACCCCGCATACCATGAACAAAGTCATCACGATCAACCTCAACGGTGTCGCCTATCAGCTTGAGGAAGGTGGTTACGACGCCCTGCAGACCTACCTCGACGCCGCTGCCCGGCGGCTGGAGGGCAATCCCGATAAAGAAGAAATCGTCGCGGACATCGAACAGGCCATCGCCGACAAATTCCGCGCCGTTCTCGGTGCCCACAAGACTGTGATCAACACGAAGGAGGTCGCCGCTGTGCTTACGGAAATGGGACCGGTCGAGGATGATGCCGGAACCGCCGCCGCACAGGAAGCGAAGGAAGAAGGTACAAGCCCGGGTGCCAGTTCCGGACGGGCGACTGGCGCCGGCTCATCCGGCGTGCGCAAACTCTACCGCATCTACCCGGAAGGAGCCATGCTCAGTGGCGTCTGCAACGGTCTCGGCGCCTATTTCGGCCTCGACCCGACTTTGTTCCGTCTGGGGTTCGTGCTGCTCGCTTTTCTGTGGGGTGCGGGCTTCTGGATCTACATCGTCATGGTGTTCTTGATTCCACGGGCCAAAACTCCCGTCGAGAAAGCTGCGGCCACCGGCGTGGCCGCCACTGCGCAGGAATTCATCCGCCGGGCGCGCGAAGGCTACTACGAAGGCATGAAGGCATTCCGCGACAAGCACGCGCACCGTGAGTGGAAGCGGAAGTTCAAGCGCGACATGCGCGCCTGGAAATATGGGTTTCACCAGCACGTGCACGAACAGGCCTGGCGGGCGGGGCAGAACTGGCAGGGCCAGTGGGGGCCGCGTCCGACAGGGATCGTCGGTCCCGTGTTCGTTGCGCCATTGCTGTCTCTTTTCCTGTTCGGGCTGGTATGTGTGATGATCTACTCCTGCTATACCGTGGTGAAATATCACGCGGTGTTCGGCTTCGCCCTGCCGGCCGCCATGCCTGTTTGGGCGGGCATTTTATTGGTGATCTTTGGCTACGTGGTGGTCGCCTGGCCGGTCAAAGCGATGCGCTGGGCGTGTTACTATCCGGTTCCCTGCCGGAATTGGGACGGACCTTTCGGCGGATTGCCGGGTTCCCTCATCGGACTGTTCTTCCTCGCCTTCGGCATCTGGATGATGGATCGGCACGTGCCGGGGTTCCATGAATGGCTCGTTCAACTGCCAGCGCTCTTGCAGCGGCTGACTGACACCGTTTCGGCGTGGTTCGCCACGAAACCGTGAGTTGGAGAACGCCCTGAAGCGTGCCGGTGCTAGGCCCGGATCTGACCGGTGCCGCGCACGATGTACTTGTAAGAGGTCAGCTCCTCGAGACCCATCGGGCCGCGGGCGTGAAGCTTGTCGGTGCTGATTCCGATTTCGGCGCCGAAGCCGAATTGGAAACCATCGTTGAAACGCGTGGAGGCGTTCCAAAGCACGACCGCGCTGTCGATGCCGGCGAGAAACTGCTCGGCGGTGGCGGCGTCGGCGGTGACGATGGTCTCGGTGTGGTGCGAGCCGTGCGTCTCGATGTGTTCGATGGCGGCGTCGGTGTCGTCCACGACCTTCACCGCGAGAATGAGATCGAGAAATTCGGTGCGGAAGTCGTCGTCCTTGGCGGGCTCGGCGGCGATGCCGGATTTTTGCAAGGCGGCGAAGGCGCGCGGCTCGGCACGGAGCCGGACGCCGGCGCCGATGAGCGCTTTGCCGGCTTGCGCGAGGAACCGGTCGGCCACGTCGCGGTGCACGAGAAGTGTTTCGATGGCGTTGCACACGCCCGGGCGCTGGCACTTGGCGTTGAGCGCGATCTGCTCGGCCATGGCGAAGTCGGCCGCCTTGTCCACGTAGAGCGCGCAGATGCCGTCGTAATGCTTGATCACCGGTACGCGTGCGGTGCGCACGACGGTTTCGATGAGGCCGCGCCCGCCGCGGGGGATGAGCAGGTCGATGACGCCGGTGGACTCGCCGAGCAGCCGCACGGTGTCGCGGTCGGCGACCGGCACAAGTTGCACGGCCGCGGCGGGCAGGCCGGCGGCGGCGAGGCCGCGTGACAGGGCGGCGGCGATCGCGGTGTTGGAACGCAGCGCCTCGGAACCACCGCGCAGGATCACGGCGTTGCCGCTCTTCAGGCACAGGCCGGCGGCGTCCACCGTGACATTGGGGCGGGATTCGTAAATGAAGCCGATGACGCCGAGCGGCACGCGGAGCTTGGCGATCTTGATGCCGTTGGGCTGCGTCCACTCGCGCAGGATTTCGCCGAGCGGGTGGGGCAGGGTGGCGACCTGTCGCAGGCCTTCGGCGCAAATGGAGAGACGCTTCGAGTCGAGCGTGAGCCGGTCGACCAGCGCCGGAGTCTGGCCGTTGGCCTTGGCTGCGGCGACATCGAGCGCATTGGCGGCGAGGATGTCCTTCCCGGCGGCGAGCAATTCATCGGCCATGGCCCGGAGCGCGGCGTCGATCCGCGTGGCGGGCGTGGTCGCGAGCACACGCGCGGCGGCGCGGGCCTGGGATCCGAGTCGGGCAACGAGTGATTCGAGCGTCTCCATCAGCGGGAAATCTCAAAGGCCGGATTCCAAACGCCCATAAAGCTCCAAACGTGGAGATCGGGCTTCTGAAATTTGCGACTTGTTTGGCGTTTGGCCATTGGCGTTTGGAATTTCGCCAAGGTTACTTGGCGGGAAAGTGCGTGCCGATGCGTTTGCCGGCGACGACGCCGTAGACGATGCCCGCTTTGCGTCCGCTCGCAACCGTGACCGGGATGCCGGCCTTCACGGCGAGTTGCGCGGCCTGGAGCTTGGTGACCATGCCGCCGGTGGAAACGTGGCCTTTGTCGGAGCGCACGAGGGCGGCGACCTCGTTGAAGTCACGGACGAGCGGCACGACCTTGCCGGCGGCGTCCTGCAGGCCGTCCACGCTGGTGAGGATGATCAACAGGTCGGCCTGGAGGAGGATCGCGACCTCGGCGGAGAGGCGGTCGTTGTCGCCGAAGTTCAGTTCCTCGACGGCGACGGAGTCGTTTTCGTTGATGATCGGGACGACGTGGCCGCGGGAAAGGAGGTGGGCGAGGGTGTTGCGGGCGTTGGCGTGGCGCACGCGGCTGTCGAGGTCGTTGTGCGTGAGCAGCAGCTGGGCGACCGCGATGCCCTGCTTGGCGAACGCGCTGGCGTAGGCGTGCATCAGCTGCGACTGGCCGACGGCCGCGCAGGCCTGCTTGGCGGCGAGTTCCTTCGGCTTGGCCGTGAGGCCGAGCGTGGTCAGGCCCGCGGCGACGGCGCCGCTCGACACGATGACGCACTCGTGGCCCGCGTGCACCAGGGCGCCGACCTCGCGGGCGAGGCGCGCGATCTGCGGTCGGCTCAGACCGACGCCTTTCTCCTTCGAGAGAATGCCGGAACCGAACTTGAGCACGATGCGTTGGCTGCGTTTGGACATGGAGGGTTCACAGTAGTGGCCACGACTCGCGCAACAAGCCGGAATCCTCCGCGAAAATCGCGCCCGGTTAACTATGACACGTTTCTGAGTGACTCACTCAAGTATGACACCTTCCTCCCTTGTCTCGACAAGGCAGGTGGCGTCCTGTAGTCGTCAGAAAAAATACCAGCCTCTTCCTGTCATGCCCATAAAACCACAAGCCACTGCAACGGCCAAACGCCCGCCCAAAGGAGGGGGGCAGTGTCCGTGTCGCGGGTGGCTTGCCGCGGAGACCCACGAAGTTCCGCTTACGGTTGGCTGACGTCGAGGCGATCCATCCATCGCCTGCATGCCGACCGTTGCCGCTTCACCGCGTATCTTTGAACTGGCTTTGCCCGACCTCGCCCTCGAGCGGGGCGGCATGGTCCGGTCGCACCGCGCGCGCGGCTGGTGGTGGAGCCGCGAGGGTGACACGCCCGATGCGCCGCAGGCCGGCGTGCCGACCGTGCTGCTCGTGCACGCGCTCACCGGCAGCGCCCAGGCCGGCGGCCCTGGCGGCTGGTGGGAACCCGTGATCGGCCCGGGCCGCGCGCTCGACTCCGACCAGTACCGGATCATCTGCTTCAACAACCTCGGTTCCTGCTACGGCAGCAGCGGCCCCGGCACCGAGGGGTTTCCCGACGATCGCAACCTCGACCTTACGAGCCTCGATATCTCCCGGGCGATCCTGCTCGCCCTCGACAAGCTCGGCATCCGCCAGGTGCACCTGACCACCGGCGGTTCGCTCGGCGGCATGGTGACGCTCGCGCTTGCGGCCCTCGCGCCGGAGCGTTTCGAGCGCATCCTCCCGCTCGCCACCAGCGTGGCGGCCAGCGCATGGGTCGTGGGTTGGAACCACGTCGCGCGCCAGATCCTCCGTCTCGATCCCGGCTATCCGCACAACATCGGGCGCGGCCTGGAGATCGCCCGCCAGCTCGCGATCCTCACCTATCGTGCCGAACCTGGTCTCGACCAGCGCCAGCCTCGTCCGGCCGCCCCGGGTGCGGGGACGGCGGCCTATCCGGTGCAGAGCTACCTCGAGCACCAGGGCGCAAAGCTGCGCAACCGTTTCGCCGCGCAGGCCTACGAGTTGCAGCTCGCGGCGATGGACCATCACGATCTCATGCAGCCTCTGCCCGGCGACAACCGTCCGGCGATCAGCCGCGTGCGCGCGGCGACGCTCGTCGTGGACATCGACACCGACCAGCTCTTCACCCCCGCGCAGGCGGAGGTGCTCGCCGCGCAACTGCGCAAGGCCGGCGCTCCCGTCGAGCGCGCGACGATGCGCAGCCTGCACGGGCATGACGCGTTCCTGATGGAATGGGAGTCGCTCGCGCCGATCCTGACCCGGGCCCTGCAGATGGAGGCCGCGCACGTATGAGCGCCGGCTGGCAGGTCTACAAATTCGGCGGCAGTTCCGTCGGCACGCCCGGCCGGCTGCCGAACGTCCTCGATCTCATCGCCGCCGCGCCGAAGCCGCTGGCCGTCGTGGTCTCCGCCCCCGGCGACACCACCGACTGGCTGATCCTGTGCGCGCGTTCCGCCGAGGCCGGCAACATCAGCCAGGCCCGCCGCGAACTCGCGCAGGCGAAGGAGCTGGCGACGACCATCGCCCGCACGGTGTTGAACAGCCAGGGTCAGAAAGGCTTCAAGCACGACCTCGACGAGATCCTGACCCCGGTCGAGCGCCTGCTCTCGGGCATCGAGCTGACGCGTGAGTGTTCGCCGCGCACGCTCGACTCGATCATCTCGGTCGGCGAACGCATTTCCGTCACGCTCGTGGCGCGCGCCCTCGTCGAGCGGGACGTGCCCGCCGTCGCGGTGGACGCGCGCGATTTCGTGCTGACCGACGGCACGCACGGCGCCGCCACCGTGGACAAGGCCGAGACGGCCCTGCGCTTTGCGCCCCTGGTCGGGAAATGGGCCGGCGTCGTGCCGATCATCACCGGCTTCATCGGCCGCACCCGCGGCGGTCATACCACGACTCTCGGGCGCAACGGCTCCGATTACACCGCCACGCTTGTGGCCGGCCTGCTCAAGGCGAGCGCCGTCACGGTGTGGACCGACGTGCTCGGCGTGATGACCGCCGATCCCGCGCTCGTGCGCGAGGCCGCGCCGGTGGACCGGTTGTCCTACGACGAGGCGCTCGAACTGGCTTATTTCGGCACCCGCATGTTCCACCCGCGCACGATCATCCCGCTGCGCGAGTGCGGTGCGGCGCTGGTGATCCGCAGCACGACGCAGCCCGAGGCGCCCGGCACGCGCATCGACGCGACCGGCAACCCCGATCCGAACCGCCCGACCTGCGTGACCAGCCTGGAGCGTCTCGCGCTCATCGGCGTGCAGTCGCGCCGCACGGGCCTGAGCAAGCCCGTCGGCGGTCGCATCATCGCCGCGCTCGGCGAGGCCGGCGTGCGCGTGTGGATGACCACCGAGTCCACGCTCGGCCAGTCTTTCTCCGTCGTGATCCCCGAAGCCGACCGCGAAAAGGCCGAGCAGAGCATTTCCGAGGCCCTCGCCCCCGAGATACAGACCGGCGATCTGCGTGTGGAACCCGTCCTTTCGCCGGTGACGATGGTGACGCTCGTCGGCGAGCACATGGGTCGCCGGCCGAACGTGGCCGGACGTTTCCTGAATTCCATCGGCTCGGCGGGCATCAACGTCCGCGCACTCGCGCAGGGCGCCTCCGCCCGCAGCATCTCGTGTGTGGTGGACGCCGACCAGACGGCCATGGCGGTGCGCACCGTGCACGGAGCGTTCAACCTTTCGCATACCGAGATCAGCGTGCTGCTCCTGGGCCGGGGCGTGGTCGGCGGCTCGTTGCTCAAGCAGATCGACCAGCAGAACCGGACGCTCGGCCGCGAGCACGACGTGCAGATCCGCCTCGTGGGCATCGGCTCGAGTGGCGGCGTGCTGTTCGACGAGCACGGCCTGTCCACCGACCGCGCGGTCGAGCTGCAGAAGACCGCGCTCGAGGAGGGCAAGACCGTCAAGGACGTCGTCTCGTTGCTCGCCCGGCTTGCCCGGCTGCCGAATCCCGTCCTCGTGGACTGCTCGGCCGCCCCGGGCATGGAGAAGCTCTACCTCGCCGCGTTCGACCACGGCGTGAACGTCGTGTCGGCGAACAAGCAGCCGCTGGCGCTTCCGCAGGTGCAGCGCGACGAACTGCTCGGCCGCGCGCGCAAGCATTACCGCGCCTACCATTACGAGACGACGGTCGGCGCCGCGCTGCCCGTCATCGAGACGCTCAAGAATCTCGTCCGCACCGGCGACCACGTCATCACGATCGAGGGCGCGTTCTCCGGCACGCTCGGGTACCTGTGCGACCAGCTGGCCAAGGGCACGCCGTTGTCCGTGGCGGTGCGCACCGCGCGCGAACTCGGTTACACCGAGCCTCATCCGCGCGACGACCTGTCGGGTCTCGACGTGGCCCGCAAGGCCGTGATCCTCGCGCGTGAACTCGGCCTGCGCCTCGACCTGACCGACGTGGAATTGAAGCCCTTTGTGCCGGAGTCGTTCCTCAAGGAGGACGATCCGGAGAAGTTCATGCAGTCGCTGACCCGCCTCGACGCCGAGGTGACGGCGCGCGTGGCCGCGCACAAGGCGGAGGGGAAGCTGCCGCGCTACCTTGCCCGCATCATGCCTGGCGCTGCCGGCGCCAAGGTCACGGTCGGTCCGGTGGACGTGGAGAGCGTGCATCCCGCCGCCGCGTTGCGGGGCGCGGAGGCCTTCGTCGCGTTCCACACCGAGCGTTACAACGAATATCCGATGGTCGTGCGCGGCGCGGGTGCGGGTGGCGCCGTCACCGCTTCCGGCGTGCTCGCCGACATCCTCCGTCTCGCCCAGAACATCCGCGGCCCGGGCTGAGGTGCGCAGATTTTGCGCAGGCGGCGCGCTCCGCGATTCTTGTTAAGTACCTGTCGCGTAACATCGGGCTTGCGCGGCCAAAAACGGCTCTGCAACTTGCACGCGGCATCGACCAGTCCGGGCCAGGGCGAGACGGTGCTCACCCTGCATACCGTGCTGCCCACATGGGCTGCGACGGATTCGTCCCATGTCCGTCATCAAAAGTCTGGCCCGCCTGTTCACTTTCTTGCGCTGCATGCCCGCGCTGGTTGTGGCGCTGTGCGTTGCCGTCTCGCCGACGATGGCGATTGCCACCGCCCCGAGCTTCGCGGCCCCGGTGGCCAACGGGCTGACGAGCGTTGGCAGCACAGGCCGATTGTATGCTACGGTCGACGGGAATCCGACGCCTGTTTTGCAATGGTATGACGGGACGTCGGGCGATACCAGCCAACCGGTGGCCGGCGCAACCGGCGCCTCCTTGGAGGTCCCGAATCTTTCCGAAGCACGGCGGTTCTGGGTGCGTGCAACCAATGAGGCCGGCACCGTGGACAGCACGGAGGCCTGGATCATTCCGCTCAAGCCGCAGCTGACCGACCTGCAGGGTAATTTCATGGCCATGACCGAGGGAGCGGGGAGGGCAATGTTCCTGACCAACAACGGATCGGTGTACACCTCCACCGACCTGGCCTCCTGGCAGCGGCATACGTTTCCCGAAAGCTTCGTCGGGCATCGTGTTGCCTACGGTGATGGCCGGTTCGTGGCGCTGGGTGCGGTCGGGCAAAACGTATGCGGGGCTTACAGTACCGATCATGGGGCGACCTGGTCGATTGTTTCGACTCCGCTGGGCAACACTGGTTTTGTCGCATTCAACGTGCTCATTTATGCTGGGGGGCGTTTTGTCGCCTTGGGGGTGAACAACGTGATTCTCACCTCGACGGACGGTTCCTCCTGGCAGCAGGAGCCGGACGCACCCACTGGAGGTGCCTACGAACCCAGTGGCGGGTATCTCACCTATTATGCCGGGCAGTATTATCTGTTAAGGCCTACGGCAGGGGTGCTCTACCGGTCGCCCGACGTCCGGACGTGGAGCCAGGTGGCGACCCTGCCCGCAGGTTTGAGCAGACTGACGGCCGGGCCGTCTTCACTCGTGGCGACGGGTTCGGGAGGCAAGATTCTCTTCTCGGCGGATGGCGTGAACTGGGCCCCGGTTGGAACGGTGCCGGCGGAGTTGGTTTCCACGTCCTGGAGCGGCGCTGTTCACGTCGGCGACCGGTTCATGCTGATGGCACCGGATTTGATTGTCTTCACGGCTGACGGCACCGACTGGGAGCAGCGGTCGGTCGATATAGGCGATGGCATAAACAATCGCGTTTATGGAGAGGGGTTGCGGCTGGGTTCGTCCTATCTGTTGGGCGGGCCCTTCGGCATCCGGTCGTCGGGTGATCGCGTGAACTGGGTCGACGCCGCCCGGCCGTTGGGCACGGGTGGGGGAAATGTTGAGATTCTGAACGGCCGGTTCTTTGCGGATGGTGGCAGGCTCGCTTCCCTAGACGGCGCCGCGTGGGTCAGGACCAATCTGCACAAGCCATCTATGATCGCTCATGGTCGCGGGCAATATGTTGCGCTGGACAGGGACGGAATGTGTTCTGTTTCGATCGACGGTCTTACCTGGAGCCTTCCGCAAAAGGCCTTTACGCCGAGCCCCTTGGTCGACGCGCTTACCTTCGGCAATGGCCTGTTTCTGGCCCTCGCGTCGAATCAGGCATTCACCTCCAGCGATGGCGTGCACTGGACCGAAGCTGCGAATTACGTTTCGGGACTCACTGCGCGCAGCATCGCCTTTGGGAATGGTCTTTTCGCCGTAGCAACGTTATATGGTCGCATCTTTACCTCGGCAGATGGCGTGACTTGGACTGAGAGGCTCAATGCAGTTTCGATCAATGGGGTGGCGTTCGAGGACGATCAGTTCATCGCCGGCAGTGACAGCATCAATTACCATTCGGCGGACGGAATCACCTGGACCCAAGCCTCGCCGCCGGCCAACCCAATTCGGGGGTCGCTTTTTGCCAAAGGGCTCGGGTTGGGGGTGCGCGTGGCGGGCTCCTCAGTTCAATACAGCAGTGATTACCTGACGTGGCGCAGTCTCATGACCGGGCAGGCGGTTGCCTTTGGCAACGGAGTCTTTGTGGTGGCCGGAAATCAGAACCTCTACCGTTCCGAGCCGCTGGAGAGGGAATTGCGTCTGGTGGAGCAAACGACCTCGGCTCACGATGTGCTTGGTGCGGAGGTGACACTCACTGTTTCGGCCACGGGCATCGGTGTGACTTACCAATGGTACCAAGGCGAGAGCGGCGACACCACGTCGCCGGTGCCCACTGGCGCCGACGCATCACTGCAGGTGACGGTTGGCTCGACGCCCGTCAATTATTGGGTCCGTGTGAGCACGCCGGGCGCCTCGGTGGATAGTGCGACCATCCAGGTGGCCCCGCTTGTTGCCCCGGTGTTTTCCCGGGAACTCCAGCCGCAGATGGTCGTTGCCGGCCAGGACGCGACATTCGTTGTCGAGGTCTCCGCGCGGCCGGATGCGACCTTCCAGTGGTACGAAGGCGAGAGTGGCGATACGGCGCGGTCGATTGAGGGCGCCACGGCATCCACGTTGGTCCTGCCGGCTCCATCTGCCAGTACACGGATTTGGGCCCGGGCCACCAACGCGGTGGGCAGTACGGACAGTCCTGCGGTCACCGCCCATGTCTTTGTCCGCCGCATGCCATTGTCCACGCAGCGGCTGTGGGCGTCGGCCTACAGCGGATCCCGCTGGGTCGTGGTCGGGGAACAGGGCACCGTGGTGAGCTCGACCGATGGGGAGGATTGGGAGCTGCTGCCGGCGGTCACGGGACTCTCATTCGTCGACGTGACCTTCGGCAGCGGTCGGTTTGTGGCGGTCGGTCCGCAGGCGGTTTACAGTTCTGCCGACGGTCTGGTCTGGCAAAATCGGACCACGGTGGCGGTGCCAGGAGCGAATGCCGTGACCTATGCGGGCGGGCAGTTCGTTCTGGTGGGCGCGGCGGGGCGGATCGCCACATCCCCCGACGGAGAGTCCTGGCAGGTGCGCCCCAGCGGTATGAACGCCAATCTGATCGATGTGGCGGGCAATGGCACCCGGTTTGTCGCACTGGCTGAAAATCGGACGGCCTTGGTTTCAGCCGATGGTGCAACTTGGACGGCGCACGCGCTGAACGGGCAGGATACCTATTACCAGGTCGCGTCTACTTCGCACGGTTTTCTCCTCGCCGCCGGAGCCAAAATATGGCGCTCGGCGGACGGCACGTCGTGGACGCTGCTGCCTCCGCCGAAGGCTGACGGAACCGCCGATATCAGGCATATCGTCGAGGCTGCTGGTCAGGTCGTTCTGAGTGGAACGTCATCGTCCGGAGGGCTTTTTTTCTCCGCTGATCTGGTAAACTGGCTCGGTCGGCCGGCCCCGTGGTCGACTCATGGCTCGCTAAATTATGCCGGAGGTCGCTTGATCGCCATAGAAGAGTCCACGCTTTATACCTCGACGGATGGCGTCAGCTGGGTGGATCGCGGCCGTCTGCCGGAGGTGACGGATGGTGGCAATCTCATCTACGAAAACGGCCGCTTCGTGGCGGCCGGTTATCTCGGCTCGGTTGCAACCTCGGTTGACGGACGCAACTGGCGGATTACTCCGGGCGTATTCCCATTGGAAATTATGCCGAAGCTGACCGCGACGAATGGCATTTTCCTCGCTTGGACACCCGGGCAGACGGGGGCGCGGAGGTCGTATGATCTGCTGACTTCGGAAGCGGTCGCGATTCCGACTGGAATGACGGCAATGATTTCCCACGCCGGATTGTTCGTCGGGGTCACCAGTGCGGGCGCGGTGCATTCCTCGGCGGATGGCGCGAGCTGGACGCAGCGCGCGGCGCCGGATGGCGTCGGTTTGAACGCCATCGTGCATGACGGCGGGCGTTTCCTGGCGTTGGGCAACAATGGAGTCGCCGCCTATTCAACGGATGGACTCACCTGGACGAAAACCGGCACGGACCTGGTCGGGAGTCCGGTCGGGGTGGCTTACGGCAATGGGCGTTACGTGGCGTTGCTCGCCCAAGGTAAGACCGCCCACTCAATCGATGGGCTGCATTGGCGTTCTCCGTTGCAGTCTTTTTCCGGACAGGGGCCGATCCGCATCAATTTTGCCTGCGGTGCATTCATGGCCGGGGGGCTGAGCTCAGCTGATGGGGTCAATTGGTCGACGCCAGTCGGCTTTGTGCCGACAGCGTTGAGTTTCGGCAATGGCACGCTGGTTTCGGTCGGCAGGGGCGGAAATGCCTACCAGAGCATTCCTCCTGCCGGCCGGATTACGCTCACTTCGGTGCCGGAGCAAGTCGTCGTCGCGGTCGGTACGCCCGCGGTGCTGGCGATCGCCGCGACCGGTTCGGATATTTCCTATCAGTGGTATGAAGGCTACTCCGGCGACACCGCAAATCCAATTGCCGGTGCCAACACCGCCACGCTGACGACGCCGGCGGTCAATGGGCCTGGGCAATATTGGGTGCGGGTCTCCAATTCCTTGGGGACGGTCGACAGTGCGTCGATTTTTGTCAGTAATGGCGCCGCCTTGACCTGGCTGAAGCAGCCACGGCCACGCTTTGTCGCCTTCGGTGCGGAGGCGCGGGTGGAGGCCAGCGCCTCCGGTTTCCCGTCACCGACTTACCAGTGGTATGCGGGCTCAGCCGGCGATGTCTCTCGACCGATTCCGGCGGCCACCGGGGCTACCCTCAGCTTGGGGCTCCTGAGAGAATCGAAGCGCGTATGGGTGCGCGCCAGCAACCCGCTCGGGCAGCTGGATAGTCGCGATGTCATGGTGGAGCCCCTTTTCCGGATCTATCCGGAGCTGTTTGGGAAAATCACCGCCATGGCCGCAGGCGGTGGTCGCTGGGTGGCCTTGGGTTCGGCAGGTCGAACGCTCTATTCGGCGGACGGCCGCTCTTGGTTGGCCGCAGATACTCAGCTGAACCGTCCCATTCCGGGAGCCGCGTACGGCGCGGGGCGCTTCATCGCGCTGGGGACGGATGGCACGATCTCGTCCTCGACGGACGGTGTCACCTGGACCACCGGGGCCTCGCCCACCGTGGTGGGACTCAACACGGGGGTGTATGCTGCCGGCCAGTTCATTGTGGCGGGAAACAATGGAACTATCCTGCGCTCCATAGATGGCTTGAACTGGCAGACTGCGTCGAGCGGCACCAGCGATCACTTGATCGACCTCCTGCATGATGGCACGCGATTCATCGCCTTGGGTCGGTATGGCGACCTGCTCACGTCCACGGACGGCAGCGCATGGACGGTCCGGAATCTGGGCCATGCGAATCTCGGCCGGATCGCAAAGTCGAGCAACGGTTACTTGATTACGTTTGACAATCGTAATGCCGTGCTCTGGTCCACCGATGCCGTGACCTGGGTCGAGCGTGCGTTGCCGGCTTCGCACAGTGCCTACATCCCCGTAACGGTCGAGGCGACGACCACGGGGTTTGCCGTGCTGGCGATCCAAACTGCCACCTACGCGCTGCTGTCCACGTCCGATGGGAGCAGCTGGACCGTTGGGAACCTTCCCAGCTCCGGATCGTACATGCGGTTCTTCGAAGTGGGCAACGAGTTCTATGTCGCGGACGTCAACCAGCACGGATTCTGGCGCTCATCGAATTTGCGTGATTGGACCAGCCTGATCCCGCTGCCGGTTGATGCACCGCATCGTACGATGTTCGCCGGAGGCAGGTTCTTCATTCTGGGCTCGGACGGCTACTGCCTGACGGACTCAGGAGATGGAGCTTGGGAGCGGATGTCCCCGCTGGGTGGCGTCCGCGTAAACCGGATCGCCTTTGGCGCCGGATTCTATCTGGCGATCGGGCAGGCTGGCGACCGTGTAGCGCGTTCGCTGGATGGCATCAATTGGGAGACGCACTCCGTTGGCTTTGGCGGGGAACAGACGGATTTGATCTTCGACGGTAAAAAATTCATGGCCGTCGGCGAAACAGGGCTGCGGATCTCCACGGATGGCCTGACCTGGCAGTCGCGCCCCTTGCCCGAGGGAGCCTACGTCAGAGCCATCGCTTACGGTTCAGGAAAGTACGTGATCGGCGGCCGCCAGCTCTTCACGTCGTCAGATGGCACGAACTGGACCCGGTATGAAACCGGACTGATCGGGAATTCAGTCCGGTCCATCGCCCATGGCAACGGGCGATGGATTGCCACGTCTAGCACCACCACTTTCTTGTCCATGGATGGGGTGACTTGGAGCGGGCAGAGTCCGTCCGCTACGGGTGTCGTTGTTTTTGCGAATGGCGCTTTCGTCGGGGAACGGGACAGCGCTTTCTATGTTTCTTACGATGCGGTGGAGTGGGAACCGATCTCCCTCGTCTTCGACGAGGTTCCGCTGGCTGCCGGACCGGGTGGCATAGCCTATGGAAACGGGCTTTGGACGCTCGCTACCATTGGCGGCAACATCTTCCGGTCCGCCGAACTGGAGCTGCAGACTGCGCCAAGCATCGTCTCCCAGCCCTCCGATACGTCTCGAGGCTTGGGCGCGACCATCCAGTTTGAAGTTGTGGCGCGGGGAGCGGAGCCCCTGCGTTATCAATGGCGAAGGAATGGCGCCGATCTGATGGATGGCGGGCGTATCACGGGAGCCACCGCGGCAACGCTCGCCGTCACCGGTCTCTCGTCGGAAGACGCGGGTGACTACCAAGTCGTGGTGAGCAATCCATTGGGTATGGCGACCTCCGCGGTGTTTCGGCTGTCGCTCGACAATGCATCCCAGACCATCACATTCGCGCTCTTGGTCGACCGGGTGTTCACGGCGTCGCCGATCACGCTTGTCGCCACGGCGAGTTCCGGTCTGCCGGTGAGTTTCTCCGTCGTCTCGGGGCCGGCGACAGTGTCGGGCGATCAGCTCACACTGACGGGCACAGGCACGGTGACGGTGCGGGCCTCGCAGGCCGGTGACGCCACCTACGCCGCGGCGACGCCGGTGGAGCACAGTTTTGTCGTGACGGGCAGTTTCAGCTCATGGCTGGCGGGCAGATTTACCTCGAGCGAATTGGCCGATCCCGCCATCAGCGGGCCCAACGCCGATCCGGACGGCGACGGTTATTCGAACCTCTTAGAGTACGCCCTCGGCCTCGAGCCGAAGAGCCCGAGTTCGAGCGGCCTGCCCGAGGTCAGCACGACTTCGACGGATTGGATCTACACCTACACCCGGCCGGTGGATCGCAGCGAGTTGACGTACACGGTCGAGGTTTCAACCGATCTCGTTTTGTGGACCACCGGCGGAGTCGTCCATGAACTGGTTTCGTCTGCCGCCGGAGTCGAAACCTGGCGGGCGAAGTATCCCCTGACTTCCGCTGCTACGGCCTTCTTCAGACTCAAGACATCCCAATGACCCTTGCCACGGTAAAAACATGGAATTGCGTGCTCCTCGGATTGGCCTCGGCCCTGACGGTTTGGGGCGGCGTGAGCGCTTCCGTGAAGCATCAGGATGGTCCGGTCCGCATGCCCGATGCTCAGGCCACTGCGGGCGAACCGCCGTCGATCAACTACAGCGCGACAACCCCCATCACGGTCAATGGCGGTGGTCGGGCGCTGCTTCGCTATCCCTTCTCGAGTGCGACCCCGGTCACTTACCAGTTTCGAGTGAACGGGCAGAATCTCGGTTACGCGATGCCGGCCCAGGGGAACGTGGCCGAACTGGTGGTAGAGGCTCAGAATCTCGTGCACGGTGGTCTTTACGACGTTGTGCTCACGAATTCGGCAGGCAGCACGATCACTCCACCCACGCGGATCTCGATCCGCGGCGAAGGCTCGGTGGGGGGGCAGTTCATTGTCGTGGGTGAACTCGGCACCATCCTGACCAGCCCGGATGGACTGGCGTGGACACACCGGGCTTCAGGCACGAGTGCACGGCTGCGCGGTGTAACCACCAGTGCCGACCTTGCGGTCGCGGTCGGCGATGGAGGCGTCGTTTGCACGAGCCCCGATGGGGTGACCTGGGAAGCGTGTAGCAGCGGCACGACCGATTATCTGACGGCGGTGGTGTCGGGTGCGCACAATTTCGTCGCCGTGGGTGGCGGCGAGAGTGCGGTGATTTTGGTCAGTCAGGACGGCGTGTATTGGAGCAGGCCGGTGCTCCCCGCCGGGAGCGGACGGTTGCGGGCCGTGGCGCTGGAGGACGGTTACGGTCGCTTCATTGCCGTGGGCGACAACGGCACGATCCTAACCGGCTCGGGAGGCTACATGTGGACAGCCCAGAGAGCAGGGACGACGGCCAATCTCGTCGCCGTTTACTGGACCGGCTGGGAATATCGGATCATCGCTGAGAACGGCGAATCGTGGACCAGCTACGACGGGGTCACCTGGTCGGCGGCGCCCCGTGTAACGCGGCCATCATGGATGGCTGGTGTCACCTGGAGCGGGTCCACCGGCCCGCGGATGGCCGTAGGGGAACGCGGCGTGATCAGCACGTCGAAGAACGGGCTCGATTGGACTTTTATCACCGGCTTGACCGATCGCGCCCTGTACGGTGCGGCTTGGAGCGGGGGCGCCTGGAGTCCGCCGGCGAACCTAATCCAGACCTTTGACTATCTCGATCGTCGTCTGCTGATCACGGCCCAGCCCCAGAGCGTGGTGCAGCGGCAAGGGGATTACCCTTATGCGTTTTTTGGCGTCGAGGTGCTAGGCGGCGGCCCGATCTCCTTTCAGTGGAGGCACAATGGTGTGCCTCTTTCTGGCTCATCCGGGCAGTATCTGTACATCAACCAGCCTACTCCGGATGATGAGGGGCAGTATGATGTCGTGGTTTCGAATCCCTACGGGTCTGTCACCTCCGGCATCGCGACCTTCTCGCTGCTGCAATTGCCTGGAATCGCTTTGCACCCGGCCAGCCAGTCGGTCCAAGCAGGCGGTCAGGTGACTTTCTCGGTGACGGCTTCCGGCACCACGCCCTACAAGTACCAGTGGCGTAAGGGAGGAGTCGACTTGGAGGATGGGGGCCGCATCAGCGGTGCGACCACCGCGACACTCAGCATTGCGAATGTGCAGGTCGGCGATGCGGGCAGCTACGACGTGCTGGTCGGCAACGTGCTTGGCACGCTGGGTTCGAGCCCGGCCAGCCTGACGGTGGGGCCGGTCACGCAGACGATCTCTTTCGTGACCCTACCGGACCGCAGCTTCACGGTAACGCCGATCAGTCTGATGGCGACGGCGAGTTCGGGGCTGGCGGTGAGCTTCTCTGTGGTCGCGGGCCCGGCGAGCCTCACCGGCAACCAGCTCACGCTCATCGGCACCGGCACGGTGACGGTGCGCGCTTTCCAGCCGGGCGGCGGTAGCTACGCCGCGGCCACGCCGGTGGACCGGAGCTTTGTGGTCACGGGCAACTTTAGTTCGTGGCGGACAGCCCGGTTCACCAGCGGTGAACTGGCCGATGCGAACATCAGTGGTCCGAACGCCGACCCGGACGGCGACGGCTACCCGAATCTCCTCGAATACGCCCTCGGCCTCGAACCGAAGAGCGCGGACTCGACCGGCCTGCCGGAACTCGGCACGACGGCAACGGACTGGGTCTACACCTACACCCGGCCGGCGGATCGCAGCGATCTGGCGTACACGGTCGAGGTCTCGACCGACCTCGGTTCGTGGACGACCGGCGACGTGACGCATGAGCTGGTCGCTTCGGTGGGTGTTTCGGAAACCTGGCGCGCTCGGCTTCCCCTCAGCTCCGCGGCCAACGTCTTCTTTCGCTTGAAAGTCGTACCATGATCCCGGTGCGTTATTCCGTCATTGGTGTGCTGATGGGGCTACTGTTCCTGGCCATATCGGGTGAAGCGGCGCCGGTCGTAACTCTGTCCGGCGCGGCAAGAAACGTATTGGCTCCTGGCGAGTCCCTCACGTTGGCGGTCTCCGCCACCGGGAGCGGGCCATTGACCTACCAGTGGCTGCGAAAGGGACAGCTGATCGCCGGCGCCACCGCCAGCAGCCTGAGCGTCACGAACGCCACTTCCGCCGACAGCGGCTGGTACCTTTGCGTCGTGACGGATGCCAGCGGCGCCACCCTAAGCAAGCCGATGTTTATCACCGTTTCACCCCTTATTACGGAGGTGCGGGTATGGGGTACTACTTCGCTCGGTCAGGCAGATATACCGGCTGGTCTTAATGATGCGGTGGCGGTCTGTACCAGCTTCGATGTGCTGTGGTCGGGGCGGATGTATGCCATAAGACGTGATGGTTCCGTGGTTGGCTGGGGCAATGGCAGCGTGGACGCCATGTCAGTACCGGAGGATCTGACCGACGTGGTTGCCATCACATCCGGCCGCGGTTTTGTGCTGGCCTTGAAAGCCGATGGAACGGTTCGCGTGTGGGGGACAAACTCCGACGTGCTGGCGGATGCCCCTGGCGAGTTGTCTGATATCGTAGCGGTCGCTGCCACGGATCACGCGATGGTATTGCGGAGCAACGGTACCATTGTCGCGTGGGGCCACAACGGCAGCGGACAGGCCAGCGTACCTTCCGATCTGAATGATGCGATCGCGATCGGGGCGGGTAGCCAGCATTCCGTGGCTTTGAAGCGAAAGGGCACCGTCATCGTGTGGGGTGCCAATGGCGCAAAACAAAGGGATGTGCCCGTTGCGCTAACTAATGTCGTGGAAATTTCGGCGGGTGATTACCATACGCTGGCACTCATGGGTGACGGGACCGTGGCGGCGTGGGGCAGCTTTGGATATTACAGCGGTGAAGTACCCTCCGATTTGGCGAACGTGGATGTCATTTGCGGCGGTGACAAAAGCTCCTTGGCCTTGCGAGGCGATGGTACTGTAGTCGTCTGGGGACGGAATAACAGGCTGGACCCGATGCCCGGTCAGCCCAATTGGGGTGGCATCGTGGGAATTTCAACACGCGGTGACACGCCGGTGGCTCTGGTCGATCCCGCGCGCGCCACGGCACCAGTGATCCTATCCGCGCCGGAAAGCCTGATCAGGACTGAAGGTGAGCGCGCCCATTTTCGGGTCAGGCTGCACGGAGTGGCGCCACTAACCTATCAGTGGCGCCGGAATGGGGTGTCCATTGTGGGGGCCACCGATTCGGCCTACGCGATTCCTGTGGTGAGGCCCGAACACGCCGGAGCCTACGATGTGGTGGTCACCAATGGAAGCGGGGTGCAAATTAGCCAGCCTGCCGACTTTGTCGTGCGTCCATTGCCAGTGATCACCGGCGTTAGTCCTGCGCGTCAGATTCTCCAGCCCGGACAGAATCTCCAGTTGAATGTCACCGCCACTGGTACGGGGTCGTTGGGCTACCAGTGGGTCCACAACGGTCGTGATATCAGGGATGCGACTGGCCCAAGTATGGCAATTGCCCGTGTGACCTATGCGGACGGGGGGTGGTATGGGGTGAAAATCACCGACGAGGCCGGAACTCAGCGCAGTGCACCGATCTTTGTGAGCGTCCGGCCCCAGCAGACGCAGGTCAAAGCTTGGGGCTACAATATGTTTGGACAAACCAACGTCCCCGTTGGCTTGAATGACGCGATTGAAGTGGCGGCAGGGCTGGGACAGGGGCTGGCGTTGAGGGCGAATGGCGCGGTGCTGGCATGGGGCCAGAATGCATCCTATGCGAACACGCAGTTCGGCGGTATTTCCAATGGCGTCGCGGTTGCGGCGGGGTATTACCATGCATTGGTGCTGAAGGCGGACGGAACAGTCGTGAGTTGGAGTTATTACTCGACTCCGAGTTTGGCGCCGCCCTCCGATTTGTCGGGAGTCGTGGCGGTTGCGGCGGGAAGCTATCATTCCCTAGCCCTGCGGTCGGATGGGACCGTGGTCTCCTGGGGAAACTACAACAATGGCCCACAGTCTGTGCCGGCAACCTTGACCGGTGTCGTCGCAATCGCCGCGGGCAGCGACCATAACTTGGCGCTGAAGCAGGATGGAACGGTGGTGGCATGGGGTCAAAATGACTTTGGCCAGATCAATGTCCCCGCGAGCTTGACGGGTGTTGTGGCCATCGCTGCAGGCGGGTATCAATCAGTCGCGCTCAAGGCGGACGGTACCTTGGTGGCTTGGGGTAACAATAATTCCGGGCAGCTGAACCTCCCTCCTGGCTTGGGTGCGGTCGGCGCGGTGGCCACCGGTCTGAATCACGTGTTGGCTGTCCAGCGCGACCGGACGATCCTAGCTTGGGGGGACGGCTTTTTCGGACAAGCTACGATTCCATCCGATTTCATGTATCCGCTCGCCGTGGCCGGAGGTGGATACTATTCCCTCGGCTTAGGCAATGAGCTCGGCAACGCGGTGGAATTCTGGGACTCTAGCGTCCCATCGAGCGCAATGGCAGGAACCATGGTGAGTTTCAGCTACGTCGTTTCCAATACAGGAGGTAAGGCATGGCAGGTTCATCATCAGTTGGTAGTGCGAGATTCGACGGGAACTGATGTGGCGACGGCATCTCTGGCCGGGCTTGATCCGGGCGAAACCACCACAGTCAACTTTCTGTTGACGGCCCCTGCCACGGCCGGTGGACACAGTTACAGCGTTGTGGCACGGGAGGAGGGTGTTGGCGAATTTGGCGCCTCACCGGAGCTGCAGCTGACGATATACCTCGAACAAGCGATCACGCTCGGGGCGCTTCCCGATCGGCCATTCAACCGTGCACCGATACTCGTCAACGCGACGACGAGTTCGGGCTTGCCCATCACTATAACTGTAGTGTCCGGCCCGGCCACCGTTTCGGGCAACTCGCTCACCCTGACTGGCACCGGCACGGTGACAATCAGGGCGACCCAGGCGGGCGACGCGACTTACGCGGCGGCGCCGCCGGTGGATCGGAGTTTTGTGGTGACTGGAAATTTCAGCTCATGGACCCTGGGTAGGTTCACAGAGGGTGAGTTGGCCGACACGAGCATAAGCGGGCCGAACGCCGACCCCGACAGCGACGGTTACTCGAACTTGGTCGAATACGCTCTCGGCCTGGAGCCGAAGAGCCCGAGTTCAACCGGCCTGCCCGAGGTCAGCACGACGTCGACGGATTGGGTCTACACCTACACTCGGCCGATGGCTCGCAGCGAGCTGACCTACGTCGTGGAGGTCTCCACCGATCTCGCCACTTGGACGACTGGCGGGGTGACTCATGAATTCGTCTCCAGTGCCGATGGCCTTGAAACTTGGCGGGCTCGTTATTCTCTGTCTGTCTCCAACGTATTTTTCCGGCTTAAGGTCATCCCATGAGAGTTCCATCGCTGCGCGTATTGTCATCTCCCGGTTCGTGTGCGGTTCTCATCCTGTTGTTGCTGATGATGGTGGCCGGCGCGGTTACCACGCAGGCGGGTTACCGTTTCTCGACGGTGGCTGGTACCCCGGGGATCGGGGGAACCAGGGATGGGGTCGGGCCGGAGATTCGTTTTGGATCTTCGGGATCCAACATTGCCGCGAGCGGCTTGGCGGTGGATGCGAACGGGAACATTTACGTGGCTGATCGGTGGAACCATGCAGTTCGCCGGATCAGCGTGGCAGGCGTTTCGACAACGTTTGCCGGAATTGCGGCCGGACTTTATTTTGGGCTGGGGGACCAGGACGGGGTTCAGGACGCGGCTCGCTTTCATTTTCCCGCATCTGTCGCGGTCGGTGCAAACGGAGACGTCTATGTGGCGGACGCCTACAACAGTGCCATTCGCAAAATCTCTGCAGCCAGGAGAGTGACGACATTGTCGCGTGATGTTCACGATCCGGAAGGCGTGGCGGTGGATGCGTCCGGCAACGTTTACGTCGCTGATACCACCTACAATTCGATCCGAAAGGTCAGCCCGGCTGGGGTGGCGTCGTTGTTGGCCGGCGGCGATTCAGAATTCGCCTACGGATCTGCGAACGGTCCTGGTTCCTCTGCTCGATTTGTGCGCCCAGAAGGCGTGACAGTGGATGCGACCGGCAACGTCTATGTGGCTGACACCGGCAACTGTACCATTCGCAAGATTTCTCCGGAGGGTGGCGTGGGCACCCTTGCGGGCCTGGCAGGCCAAGCCGGTGCCAATGATGGGACCGGCGCTGACGCCCGTTTCAGGTATCCGCGCGCCGTTGCGGTTGACTCATCCGGAAATGTATTCGTCGCCGACACGGGCAATGGCACAATCCGGAAGATATCTCCTGAGGGTGTGGTCACCACGGTTGCGGGCGTGGCAGGGCAGCACGGCTCCACGGATGGATTGGGGGTGGTGGTGCGATTCAACTATCCCGTCGGATTGGCCATCGATGCGGCAGACAACCTCTATGTCGCGGATAGCGACGGTTCTGCGTTGGTGGTCCGAATGGGCGTCCCGGATGTCGCGACGACACCAACGATCCTGAGGCACCCGCAGGATGTACAGATTTTGTCCGGCGGGCGGGTCACGTTTGAGGTGCACGCGGTGGGCGTGCCAGCGGATTTCACGTACTACTGGGAGCGATCCACGGACGGTGGAAATTCGTGGAGCACCGTGGTGGACGGCGTTGAGTATCACGGCAGCGGTACTCATACTCTCAGCGTCACGACCGGTGTGCCACCGGCCACGCCGCATCGCTTCCGCTGTCGTCTGACCAATGGTGTCGGACCCTATCATTGGAGCGATGAGGCCACACTCAAGGTGTTGCCCGTCCCGGATGCCTTGCTCTTCGCCTCACTGGACTCGCGTTACCGTTTTCAGCCGGTGTACACGCGGCCGAATCAGGGACACCTCGATGGTGCGGTGGCGATCGCCCGAATGCGACCGGCAGGTTTGGCGCGTGTTGCGAACGGCTTGATCTATGTGGCGGACGAGTGGAATCACTGCATCCGGCGCATTGACCTGACGGGTCAGGTTACTACGCTGGCTGGGGATCCGGACAATTGGGGCTATGCCGATGGCGAGGGCATGAGTGCCCGGTTCCAGAATCCTCAGGCGCTCGCCTTGGACGGGTTTGGTAACCTCTATGTGGCTGATACCGCGAACGGAGCGGTGCGCAAGGTGACGGGTACCGGCACGGTTACCACGCTGGCGACTGGCCTGAACAATCCAGGGGGTATTGCGGTCGGGTCTGATGGAGCCGTCTACGTGGCGGATAGCGGCAACCGGGTGATCCGTCGGATAACACCAGAGGGCGTGATGGCAACCTTTGCTGGTACGCATGGACAGGCGGGAAGCGCCGATGGCAGCGGCAGCGAGGCCCGTTTTATGGTACCACGAGGCCTGGCTTTCGACCGAGATGGGAATCTTTTTGTTGGGGACGATCAAAACCGAACCATCCGGAAGATCACTCCTCAGGGGATGGTCTCGACTTTCGCCGGCGTAACGGGGGCTTCCGGTTATGTGGATGGCGTGGGTGCGGCGGCCAAGTTCGGCACTTCGCTCTTTGGCTTTTATGGTCTCGCTTTCGACGCGGATGGAAACCTGTTGGTATCCGACCCGGGCAACGCGGTGATCCGACGGATCAGCCCCACGGGTGAGGTGACAACTGCGGCCGGTCGGCCCGGGTTCAGCGGCCGTCAGGATGGTCCGGCGGGGGTGGCGCGTTTCCTTCGGCCGACTGGTGTCGCGACGGATGCGGCGGGCAACGCATACGTGGTGGATGACCTTGCCATCCGGCGTCTTCACCCGGATGGCTCGACGGTGACCGTGGCCGGCCAGTCCGGTGGGATCAATCAGCCGGTCTCCCTGGCGGTGGATGCCGAAGGCGGGATCGTGGTGGTGAACTCCGCCGCGGCGACCGAGGGAGCGGTGGTGCGCCTTTTCCCCGCCGGGACAAGTCGGGTGTTGATCGATGCCTTTGCTCCCTCAGGCGCCCCTGCTGAGCCCTCGCCGACGGCGATCTCCGTGGGGAAAAGCGGATCGGCTTACCTGGGGGTTCAGTCGGCTTGGCAGGTCCTCTCGCTGCATCCCAACGGCTGGGTGATTCCGTTGAACACTTCGGGATCGCAAGACGCCTATGCCATCGCCGTTGGCAGGGATCACACCCTCTATGCGGCCAATCGCTTCGACCCGTATGTGTCGCGCATTGATGAACGCGGAATAGTGACCAAATACACGAACAACCCTTTCCAGCAGGCTAGGGGTGTCGCGGTGGACGATCAAGGCACCCTCTTCGTGGCGGACGCAGGAGATCATACTGTCAATCGAATCAATCCCGATGGCACCAAAACGATCATGGCCGGGTTGGCCGGTGTCGCCGGCAGCCAAGATGGGATCGGTGCCGCCGCGCGGTTTAATTCTCCCCGTGGTCTCGCGATGGACGCCGCTGGTAATCTTTACGTGGCGGATACGGGTAATTTTACCGTGAGAAAGATCACGCCCGCGGGAGCGGTCTCCACACTCGCCGGGCTTGCTGGCGTGGTGGGCACCTCAGGCGGCACCGCCGGTGAAACGCGGTTTGTCTCCCCCGTGGCGGTCGCAGTGGATGCGTACGGCAATGTCTTCGTCGCTGATAATGGAAACTCCACGATCCGCGTCGGTGCCCGAGGCCCCTTGATCATCGCTCAGTCACCGGCCCAAGTGGTGTCCGCTGAAGATGCGGCCAGCCTCAGCGTGACCGTCGCCAGCGCATTGCCGGTCACCTATCAGTGGCGCCGGAATGGTCAGCCGATTCATGGCGCCACCGAGGCGACGTTGGTGCTGGATCAGGCCCAGGTTTCGGACAGTGCGGGCTACGACGTGGTGGTTACCAATGCTGCCGGCAGCGTCACTTCGGGAGTGATGCAACTCACGGTGAACCCGGCGGCGGGGGATGCGGTCGTGAAAATTGCGGCCGGTCGCTATCATAGCCTGCGGCTCGATTCGTCGGGCCGAATGTACGCATCCGGCAGCAATACCCATGGTCAATTGGGAACCGGTGATGGCGTGTCCGTCGATCGGGCGCGTCGAGTGGTGCTTCGAGGGCACACCATCGTTGGTATCGCGGCTGGTGCGCAGCACAGTTTAGTGCTGACGCAGGCGAAGTCGCTGTGGGCGGTGGGGTTGAACGACAATGGGCAGCTGGGGGACGGGACGACGGTGTCGCGGTCCAGTTTTTACGAAATGGCCAGCGAGGTGGCAGGCATGGCGGCGGGCAATTTTCACACGGCGTACCTGAAGGCCGACGGGAGCCTGTGGACGGTGGGTGGCAACGATTCCGGCCAACTGGGCGACGGCACGACGACGAATCGTTCGACGGCGGCGCAGATTGCGACGGGAGTCGTGGACGTCGTATGCGGGATCCGGCAGACGTTGTACCTAAAGTCGGACGGCACGCTCTGGGGCATGGGCGATCTGTACAACAACGGCACGACGATCCTGGCGCCCCAGCAATTGGCCACAGGGGTGAAGACGATGGCCGCTGGCGGCTACCACAGCCTGTTTGTGAAGACGGACGGGACGCTGTGGTCGGTGGGCTGGAACGCCTTTGGGCAACTCGGCACGGGCAACACCACGGGCACGGCAACGCCGGTGCAGATTGCCACGGACGTGAGGTCGGTGGGGGCGGGTTACTTCCACAGCCTGTTTGTGAAGACGGACGGGACGCTGTGGTCGATGGGGTACAACAGCGGTGGGCAGCTGGGCGACGGCACGAACACCAATCGGACCACGGCGGTGGTGGTCACCAGCGGGGTGGCGACCGTGAGCGCCAGCGAGGCGTACACGCTGTTTGCGAAGGCCGATGGTAGTCTGTGGGCCACCGGGTACAACGCCAATGGCCAGTTTGGTAACGGCACGACCACCACGTCCAGCAGCCCGCTGCAACTGGGCACCGGTTCGCTGTTGGCCTCCGAGGCTGTTGCGGCGCTCTCTGTCACGGCCGTGGCCCCCTTGAACCTGATGCACCTCTCGTGGTACCCCGCCGCAGAGGCGACATCGTACGAGGTGTGGCGCAACGGGGTGGATGACCGACCTACGGCGACGCGGATCGCGCAGGGTGTGCGTTGGGCGGTGTGGCAGGACCGGGCGCCGCTGAGTGGTCCGAACTTCTACTGGGTTCGTGCCATGAATCCGGCCGGTGCGGGCGCCTGGGCCGGCACATCGGCCCTGGGTTCCTTTGCCCCGCTCACGGCGGTGAGCTTCACGACCCATCCGAACAACCAGAGTGTGACTCTGGGGCAGTCGGCGAGCTTCGTGGTGACCGTGTCCGGCACTGCGCCCTACACCTACCAGTGGCGCAAGGGTGGGGCTGACTTGGGGGATGGAGGCCGCATCAGCGGGGCGACGACCGCGACCCTCACGATTGCGAACGTGCAGTCCGGCGATGCCGACAGCTACGACGTGCTGGTGGGCAATCTGCTCGGTACACTAGGCTCGAACCCGGCGACTCTGACGGTGGGCCAGCTCACGCAGACGATCACCTTCGCGTCCCCGGCGGACCGCGGCTTCACGCCGAGCCCGATCAGTCTCTCCGCGACGGCGAGCTCAGGCCTGCCGGTGAGCTTCTCGGTGGTGTTGGGTCCGGCGACGGCGTCGGGCACCTCGCTGACGCTCAGCGGCACCGGTTTGGTGACGGTGCGGGCCTCGCAGGCCGGTGATGCCACCTACGCCGCGGCAACGCCGGTGGACCGCAGCTTCACAGTGACGGGCAACTTCAATGCGTGGCAGAATGCGCGCTTCACGAGCGGCGAACTCGCCAACGCCGCGGTCAGCGGACCCAATGCCGACCCCGACGGCGACGGCTACTCGAATTTCCTGGAGTACGCTCTCGGTCTTGAGCCGAAGAGCGCGGACTCGACCGGCTTGCCGGAGGTCAGCACGACCTCGACGGAGTGGACTTACTCCTACACCCGTCCGGTCGACCGGGCTGACGTGACTTACTCCGTGGAAATCTCAAGCGACTTGGTGACCTGGACCTCGGTTGGCGTGATACACGCATTTCTTGCGCCGGCCGATGGTGGAAAAGAAGTATGGCAGGCGAAGTATCCGCTTGCCGGGGCGAATAATATCTTCTTCCGTTTGCGCGCTACGGGCCAGTAGCAAAAACCCAATGATTCGTTCACTGATCGTCACTTCATTGCTGACGGCAGGGGTTGCCGCCCGTGCCGCCGATGTTGCCTATGCGCCTCCCGTGGGAGGGATGACGCTTTCGGTGCCAGCCGGTCAGACGCGATCGTTCGCTTTACCCTTGGTGCACGACTCGGTTGTATCTGGAGCGCGATTTGGGCGGATCACTGCTGTGGGGTCGAACTACATCGAAGACAGCTTGGCCGGATGGACGCCTGCAGCTTTGAGCACGGCATCAAACCCACATTACGTGCGAATCCGCTCAGGCAGCGCGAAAGGACGGATCTTGATGGTGTCCTCTACGGCCAACACGGCGTCTCGCATTTACCTGAACACGGACTCGGTGGATCTTGCGACAAGCGGAATCGCGCAAGGGGATGCATTCGAGGTGGTGCTGGCGGATACTCTCTCGACGTTTTTCGGTTCTGGTCCGCTGTCGGGTGGCGCGGATGCAACAACGGCCGACAATGTCCAGATCTGGGCCGGTACTTCTTGGGTGACGTACTATTACAACACGCCTAACGCGAAATGGCAGCGGAGTACCGACACGCCCGACTCGCCGGCACGTGACAATATCGTGCTTCGACCGGATCGTGGTTTCATGATTACGCGCCGCGGTGGTGGGGATCTGTCGATAAGGTTTGTCGGCAAAGTGCCGGACGCAGGTTCGCGGGTGGTCCATTCTCGGCCTGGTGTCAGTTTTTTGAGCTTGGGTTTCCCGCGCGACATCACGCTGGGTGAACTGGCATTCAGCACGAGGGTAAGCGGATGGCGCACTGCTGCCGACTCCATATCCGCGACCGGAGCGGACAAGATCCAAGTATGGAATAATACTGCATGGACCATCTACTACTTGAGCGATTCTGGAAGTTGGCAGCGAATCACCGACAACGGGGCGAGCCCCTCGCGGAACTCAGTGGTAATACCAGCGGGCCGGCCGGTCATGGTTTCGCGTGTGGATTCAGGGTCCGGCGTGGCGACCTTTGCCGATATTCCATTGAACTACACAATTGCTAACTGAGACCATCCTCTCATTCCCACTTTCGATAACATATGAAAAATCCGATCTATACTATTCTTGCTGTGCTGGGAATCGTGGCCGCTACCGCCACCGCGTCGGCCCAGACCCTTGTGCTTGAGGATTTTGGCGACGGTGGATCAACCTCGGGTGCGGTCATCAGTGGCACCTCATGGGTCGGCCAGACTAGCCTCACCGGCACCGCCCTCTCAGTAGGCGGTACGGCCCTCTCGGATAGCGGGTGGAGCGCGATCAACTTGTCGCTTCCTGACTTGTCGGCGTATTCATACGTTTCGCTGAGTTTACAGCTCTCTCCCGATAATGCGGCGACCAATATCTTCGTCACTTTTGATGACGGTTTCGATATACAGACGGTGACTTTCCTCGCCTCGTCGTTCACCACGAGCTCTGTGACCACGGTGAGCATTCCGATCACGTGGAGTATCTCTACGACAACGGTCGAAGCTTGGAATATCGGTGGCGGAGCCACTCCGCCCGGTAACGGTTCACCGGCCTTCCGAATGACCTTTGATAACCTTGCTCTGAACGCGACGGCTCCTATCCCCGAGCCCTCCACCTATGCGGCGCTCCTCGGGTTGGTGGCTCTCGGCTTGGTTTGCTATCGTCGTCGTCAAACCAAGCAGGCTTGATCAGCGCCTTTGTCGTCCGTGCCGTCTTCCCAGATGGCACGGATTTTTTGTGTCCGCAGCTCGGATCTACTGCAGGCTCGGTGAGGAGGTGCTTTACATTTGGGTGCTCTTCACTGCGGCAAGAAATCTAAAACGGAGAGTTGACAGACCCAGGACCGCTCCGCAGCTTTCCGCGTCTTCGCATGTTCAGCGTCGTCGTCATCGCCCTTATTACCGTCGTCCTGGCCCTTGTTGCCTCGGACCACATCACTCATGGGCGGCTCGCCGAAGTCTCAAACTCCTAAAAGAGAAAACAGAAAGAAAGATGAAGCCGCCCGAAAAAAGGGGCGGCTTTTTTATTCCCTCTCCCTTATGACGCAGACCTTTAAAACCCCGTCCTCGCCCTGCCGGACCTGTTCCGGTAGCGTGGAGTGACCTTTTCCCCATGGAATCCGGTAAACGCCACAGCCAAGCCATCACCGAAGGGCCGAAACGCGCCCCCGCCCGTGCGATGCTCAAGGCTGTCGGGTTTACCGACGAGGATCTGAGAAAACCCCTGATCGGCATCGCCAACACCTGGACCGAGATCGGGCCCTGCAATTTTCATCTCCGTGCGCTGGCGGAACATGTGAAGGCCGGCGTCCGCGCCGCCGGGGGCACGCCCTTCGAGTTCAACACGGTTTCCATCTCCGATGGCATCACGATGGGCACCGAGGGCATGAAAACCTCGCTCATCTCCCGCGAGGTCATCGCCGACTCCATCGAACTGGTCGTGCGCGGTAATTACCTCGACGGCCTCGTCTGTCTGTCTGCCTGCGACAAGACCAACCCCGGCGTGCTCATGGCGCTGGCCCGTTGCGATATCCCCGGTCTGGCGCTCTACGGTGGCTCGATCGACCATGGCCTGCTCAACGGCAAGGCCTTGACCGTGCAGGATGTCTTCGAGGCGGTCGGCGCGTTTTCGGCCGGCCGGATCACCGAAAAGGAATTTCACTGCGTCGAGAACGCCGCCTGTCCGACGGCCGGCGCCTGCGGCGGCCAGTTCACCGCCAACACGATGGCGACCATCATGGAGGCCATCGGCATGTCCCCGGTCGGCCTCAATGGCATCCCGGCGGTGGACGACGCCAAAAACAAGGCCGCGTTCCGCTGCGGCGAACTCGTCATGGATCTCGTGCGCCGCGACCTGAAGCCGTCGCAGATCATGACGCGCACGGCCTTCGAAAACGCGATCGCCTCGGTGGCGGCGTCCGGTGGTTCGACCAACGCCGTGCTGCACCTGCTTGCGTTGGCGCGCGAGGCGGGCGTGAAACTCACCATCGACGAGTTCGATGCCATCTGCGCGAAGACCCCGACCATTGCCACGCTCAAGCCCGGCGGCCTCTACACCGCCGTCGAGATGCACAAGGCCGGCGGCATTTCGCTGCTCCTGCGCCGTCTGCTCGAGGGCGATTTTCTTCACGCCGGTTGTGTCACCGTCACCGGTCGCACGTTGGGCGACGAGGTGCGCGCGGCGCCGGAAACCCCTGGCCAACAGGTCATCCGTCCGACGAGCAAGCCGTTCAAGCCGACCGGTGGTCTCGTGATTCTCAAGGGCAACCTCGCCGAGGAGGGCTGCGTGCTGAAGGTCGCCGGCAGCACCCGCGAAAAGATCACGGGCCCGGCCCGCGTCTTCGAAAACGAGGAATCCGCCATGGCGGCTGCCACGGAGCAACGCATCAAGGCCGGCGACGTCGTCGTCATTCGTTACGAAGGTCCGAAGGGCGGCCCCGGCATGCGCGAAATGCTCGGCGTGACCGGCGCACTGGCGGGGCAGGGGCTGGCCGACTCGGTCGCCCTGCTCACCGACGGACGTTTCTCCGGCGCGACGCGCGGCTTCTCGATTGGCCACGTGGCGCCCGAGGCGTTCGTGGGCGGCATGATCGCCTTCGTTCGGGAAGGCGACCTCATCGAGATCGACGTGCCCGCCCGCAAGCTGTCCGTGCAGATCGCCCCCGACGAACTCACCCGCCGCAAGGCCGGCTGGAAGGCCCCGGCCCCGCGTTACGTCCGTGGCGTCATGGCGAAATACGCCAACACCGTCTCCTCGGCTTCCGAGGGCGCGGTCACCACCTGAAATACCCAACCCACCACCCCAAAACTCACCCACAGGGAATCTTTATGAAAAAACTCACCGGAGCAGAAATCGTCTGGGAATGCCTTCAACGGGAAGGCGTGGACGTGGTGTTCGGTTATCCGGGCGGCGCCATCCTGCCGACCTATGACGCGATGACCAAATACCCCAAGATTCACCACGTGCTCGTCCGTCACGAGCAGGGCGCCACGCACATGGCCGACGGCTATGCGCGCGCCAGCGGCAAGGTCGGTGTCGCGATCGCGACCTCCGGTCCCGGTGCGACCAACATGGTCACCGGCATCGCCACCGCGATGATGGACTCGTCCCCGATCGTGTGCATCACCGGCCAGGTTGGTTCGAAGGCGATCGGCACCGATGCCTTCCAGGAGACCGACGTGACCGGCGTGACGCTGCCGATCACGAAGCACAATTACCTCGTCACCAAGCCCGGCGACATCGCCCGCGCGATCCGCGAGGCGTTCTACATCGCCAAGAGCGGCCGCCCCGGCCCCGTGCTGGTCGACATCACCAAGGATGCGCAGCAGCTCACGGCCGACTTCGACTGGGAGGCAGCCGAGCCCGAACTGCCCGGCTACCGCCCGAACCACCACGCGCCGGCCTCCGAGTTCGCCAAGGCCGCCGAACTCATCAACAGCGCCAAGCGCCCGCTCATCCTCGCGGGGCAGGGCATCCTCAAGTCCGACGCCACCGCCGAGGTGCTCGCCCTGGCGAAGCTCGCCAACATCCCGATCAGCACGACGCTGCTCGGCATCGGCGCCATCCCGGCGTCGTCCGATCTCAACCTCGGCATGATGGGCATGCACGGCGAGGCGTGGGTCAACCAGGCCATCCAGCAGGCCGACCTGCTCATCGCTCTCGGCATGCGCTTTGACGATCGCGTGACGGGCAACCTCAAGACCTACGCGCTCAACGCGAAGAAGATCCACGTCGAGATCGACCCGACCGAGGTGAACAAGAACGTCCCGGTGGACGTCGCGCTCATCGGCGATCTCAAGGAAGTCCTGGGCGAGCTGAAGCCGCTGGTGAAGAAGGCCGAGCACGCCGACTGGTGGGCGACGATCAACGTCAACCGCGGCGACTCCGCCGTGCGCGACATCAAGAACCTGCCCGACAACGGCCACCTCTACGCCGCGCACGTCATCAACGACATCTGGCGCCTCACCCAGAAGCGCGACACCATCGTCGTGACCGACGTGGGCCAGCACCAGATGTGGGAAGCCCAGTATTTCCACCACGACAAGCCCCGCTCGCTCATCACCTCGGGCGGCCTCGGCACCATGGGCTTCGCGCTCCCCGCGGCCATCGGCGCCAAGTTCGCCTGCCCGGAGAAGGACGTGTGGGTGGTGGTCGGCGACGGCGGCTTCCAGATGACCTCCTGTGAACTGGCCACGGCCGAGCAGGAAGGCATCAAGGTCAACGTCGCGATCATCAACAACGCGTTTCTAGGCATGGTGCGCCAGTGGCAGGAGTTCTTCTACGACAAGCGCTACGCTGCCACGCCGATGACCGGCCCTGACTTCGTCAAACTGGCCGAGGCCTACCGCCTCACCGGGTTTCGCTGCAACCAGCGCGCCGACGTGACCGAGACCGTGAAGAAGACGCTCTCCGACAAGAAGACCGTCGTGGTCGATTTCGTCGTCGAGAAGGAGGACGCCGTGTTCCCGATGGTTCCCGCCGGCGCCGATCTCGACAAGATGATCCGTCGTCCCAAGCAGGACGTCCTGCTCGAGTCCGGTTCCGACAAGGAATGGGAGATGCCCTCCTCGCAGCTGCCCAATGTCTTCACCGAGAAGAAGGTCGAGGCCAAGGTCCTCAACGGTCGCGGCAAGACGGCCGTTTCCCGCAAGGCCCCGAAGGCCGCCAAGTCCCGCCGCTAACCCCTTACCGTCATGGCCAAACATACCCTCATCGCCTATGTGGAAGACGTGCCCGGCGTGCTCAACCGCGTCGCCTCGCTCTTCCGCCGCCGCAACTTCAACATCGAGTCGCTCGCGGTCGGCCGCACCGACCAGCCTGGCGTCTCGCGCCTGACGGTTGTCGTCGAGACCACCGAGGCCGGCGCCCGCATCGTCGAGGCCAACCTCTACAAGCTGGTCAACGTGCTCCGCGTGGACGACCTCACGCACAAGGCCTCGCTCACCCGCGAACTCGCCCTCGTGAAGGTCAAGGTCACGCCCGACAGCCGTTCGCAGGTGCTGCAACTCGTCGAGGTCTTCCGCGCCCGCGTCGTCGACGTGGACGAGAAGACCGTGACCGTCGAGGTCACCGGCACGCCCGAGAAGATCGGCAAGTTCGAGCTCACGATGCGTCCCTACGGCATCGTCGAGATGGTCCGCACCGGCGCCGTCTCGATGGCCCGCGGCCACGAACCCGTGTCGTCCGCGCCCCCGATGGTCCGCACGGCCGACACCGATCAGCACCACGACAACTCCGGCATCTCGATGTCCGTTTGATTTCTCCGATCACCGAACTCCCAACCCCAACTCTGAATTTATATCACCATGGCTAAAATCTACTACGACAAGGACGCGAATCTTTCGCTCATCCGCGGCAAGAACGTCGCGATCATCGGCTACGGCTCCCAAGGCCACGCCCACGCGCTCAACCTGAAGGACAGCGGCGTCAAGGTGCGCGTCGGTCTCTCCAAGAAGAGCAAGTCCGTCGCCAAGGCCAAGAAGGCCGGCCTCACCGTCGGCGAGGTCGCCGACGTCGCCGCCTGGGCCGATGTCATCATGGTGCTCGTGCCGGACCACGTTCAGGCCCGCCTCTACAAGAGCGAGATCGCCCCGCATCTCACGCCGGGCAAGATGCTGATGTTCGCCCACGGCTTCAACATCCGCTTCGGCGGCATCGTCCCGCCGAAGAACGTCGACGTCACCATGATCGCCCCGAAGTCCCCCGGCCACCGCGTGCGCGAGGTGTTCCAGGAGGGCGGCGGCGTCCCCGGCCTCATCGCCGTCCAGCAGAACGCGACCGGCAACGCCAAGAAGCTTGCGCTGTCCTACGGCCGTGCCATCGGCTGCACCCGCGCCGGCGTGCTCGAGACCACCTTCAAGGAAGAGACCGAGACCGACCTCTTCGGCGAGCAGGCCGTGCTGTGCGGCGGCACCGCCGAGCTGGTGAAGGCCGGCTTCAAGACCCTCGTCGACGCCGGTTACCAGCCCGAGATCGCCTACTTCGAGTGCCTGCACGAGCTGAAGCTCATCGTGGATCTCATGTACCGCGGCGGCCTGAACTACATGCGTTACTCCGTCTCGGACACCGCCGAGTGGGGCGACTACGTCACCGGCCCGCGCATCATCACCAAGCAGACGCAGAAGGAGATGAAGAAGGTACTCAAGGACATCACCTCCGGCAAGTTCGCCAAGCGCTTCATCGACGAGAACAACAAGCATGGTCGCAAGACCATGACCAAGTTCCGCGACCGCGAGCGTGGTCAGAAGCTGGAGGTCGTCGGCGCCAAGCTGCGCGCGATGATGCCGTTCCTGAATCCCGTCGTCATCTCCAAGTGACCGGGAAGTGAGAGTGTAACATGATCTTGCGCGCTCCCAGTCGCTGCTCCAACGCCTCCCAGGAGGAGGCGGGGCAGGGCTTGGGCGCGCCTGGTCTTCGACTGCGACTTACGAAGGAGCTGCCGGCGGGGCTTCGGGCCTGCCGCCGCGAGGCCACCGGCCAGCTCCTTCCTTTGTCATACGTTGTCGTTTAAACAAAATCAGTCAGAACACTCTTACCTTCATGCACTCTTCCGCTTCCAACTACGTCAGAATCTTCGACACCAGCCTGCGCGACGGCGAGCAGGCCCCCGGTGCCTCCATGACCTCGGCCGAGAAAATCGAGGTCGCCCGCGCCCTGGCCCGCCTCGGCGTGGACGTCATCGAGGCCGGTTTTCCCGCGGCGTCGCCCGACGACCTCGCGGCCGTCCAGACCATCGCCGCCGAGGTCGGCCAGACCGTCCTCGCCGGCCGCCCGCAGGCCGAGCCGCCGATCATCTGCGGCCTCGCCCGCTGCACCAAGAACGACATCGACGCCGCCTGGGAAGGCGTGAAGGGCGCGAAGCGCCCGCGCATCCACACCTTTCTCGCGACGAGCGACCTGCATTTGCAACACAAGCTCCGCATGAGTCGCGCCGAGATGAAGGCCAAGGCGGTCGAGATGGTCACCTACGCCCGTTCTCTCTGCGCCGACATCGAGTTTTCGCCTGAGGACGCCGGTCGCAGCGATCCTGAATTTCTCTACGAGGTGTTGGAGGCCGTCATCAAGGCCGGCGCCACCACGCTCAACATCCCTGACACCGTAGGCTACACGACCCCCGACGAGTTCGGCGCCCTGATCGCCGGCATCATCAAGCACACGCCCGGCGCGAAGGACGTGATCATTTCCGTGCACTGCCACGACGATCTCGGCCTGGCGGTCGCCAATTCGCTGGCGGGTCTCCGCGCCGGCGCGCGCCAGGCGGAGTGCACCATCAACGGCATCGGTGAACGCGCGGGCAACGCGTCGCTCGAGGAGATCGTCATGGCCCTGCGCACCCGCGCCGACAAGATCGGTCTGCAGATCGGCATCGACACCACGCAGCTCTGCCGCGTGTCGAAGCTCATCTCGCGCAGCACCGGCTATCCCGTGCCGCCCAACAAGGCCATTGTCGGCGGCAACGCCTTCGCGCACGAGTCGGGCATCCACCAGGATGGCATGATCAAGAACGCACAGACGTACGAGATCATGCGTCCCGAGGATGTCGGCGCCACGCAGACCGCGCTGGTGCTCGGCAAGCATTCCGGCCGCGCGGCGTTCTCCAAGCGTCTGTCCGAGCTGGGTTACCCGCTCGAGGGCGACGCCCTGCTCAAGGCGTTCAACGAGTTCAAGAAGCTGGCCGACCGCAAGAAGTCCGTGCACGACGCCGACCTCATCGCGCTTGCGTCCGACGAGCGCGCCCCGGCGCCCGAGTTGTGGGCGCTGGAGCACCTCCAGGTCGTCTGCGGCAGCACCGGTCTGCCGACCGCGACGGTCCGCCTGCGCGATCCCGACGGCAAGCTGCACGTGAAGGCCTGCGTCGGCACGGGTCCCGTGGATGCGACCTACAAGGCGATCGACGGCATCGTGAACGTGTCGGTGAAGCTGCTCGAGTTCGGCATCAACGCCGTGACCGAGGGCATCGACGCGCTCGCCGAGGCGAGCGTGCGCGTGCGTTACGAAGACCAGCGTTCCAGCCATGGTCACGGCGCCGATACCGACATCGTGGTCGCCAGCGCCAAGGCCTACATCGCCTCGCTCAACCTCGTGCTCTCGCGCCAGTCCACGGCGCGCGCGCAGCATCCGCAGAAGACCGTCGAGACCCCGGAGGTCCGCACCTGATTTATGTCCAACGCCCAGTCCAGTCACATCGAGATATTCGACACCACGCTTCGCGACGGCGGTCAGACCGAGGGGATTTCCTACTCGGTCGACGACAAGCTGCGCATTGCGCGGAAGCTCGACGAGCTGGGTGTGACGTTCATCGAGGGCGGCTGGCCGGGCTCCAACCCCAAGGATGCGTTGTTCTTCGAGCAGGCGCGCAAGGAGAAGTGGATGCATGCCAAGATCGTGGCCTTCGGTGCAACCCGCCGGGCCAAGTTCAAGCCGGAGGAAGACCCGAGCGTCCGCTCCCTGGTCGAGGCCGGCACCGAGGTCTGCTGCATCTTCGGCAAATCGTCCGTGCTGCAGGTCGAAGAGGTGCTCCGCACCACGCTCGACGAGAATCTGCGCATGATCGAGGAGACCGTCGCCTACCTGCGTTCGCAGGGGAAGCGCGTGATCTACGACGGCGAGCACTTCTTCGACGGCTTCGACAAGAATCCGGAATATGCGCTGAAGTGTCTCGGCGCCGCCCACAAGGGTGGGGCGGAGACCCTGGTGCTGTGCGACACCAACGGCGGCCATCTGCCTTGGGAGGTCGCGGCCACGGTGCAGGCCGTGAGGCAGCACTTCGGCTCCGGTGTGCGCGTGGGCATCCACCTGCATGACGACACCGGTTGCGGCGTGGCCAGCAGCGTTGCGGCAATCCATGCCGGCGCGGTGCACGTGCAGGGCACGATCAACGGTTATGGCGAGCGCTGCGGCAACGCCAACCTCTGTGTCGTCATCCCCAACATCGAACTGAAGCTCAAGCTGCGCGCCCTGCCGCCCGGCCACCTGGCCCGGCTGCATGAGGTCGCGGCGTTCGTCGCCGAGGTCACGAACTTCGCTCCGAACAACCAGATGGCCTACGTCGGCAACAGCGCCTTCGCGCACAAGGCCGGCGTGCACGTCTCGGCGATGCAGCGTCATCCCGACGCCTACCAGCATATCGACCCGAAGCTTGTCGGCAACGAGATGCGCGTCGTGGTGAGCGAGCTTTCGGGCCGTTCCAACATCGTGGAGAAGGCGACCGAACTCGGCCTGAGCAGCCTGGACGACAAGCTCGGGGCAAAGGTGGTCGAACTCATCAAGGAAAAGGAGCACGCGGGCTTTTCCTATGAAGCGGCCGAGGCCAGCGTCGCGTTGCTCGTGCGCCGGCTTGCCGCCGGCTACCAGCCGTTGTTCACGCTGCTCGACTACCGCGGCATGGTCAGCCGGCACGGCGACCGCCAGGCGGCCGAAGCCACGATCAAGCTCAGCGTCCAGGGTCGGGAGGTTCACATGGTCGCGGAAGGCAACGGCCCCGTGAACGCCTTCGACACCGCGCTCCGCAAGGCGCTGCATCCGTTTTTCCCGCAGGTCGACCAGATCCAGCTGGCCGACTACAAGGTGCGCATTCTCAACAGCAACACCGGCACCGGCGCGATCACGCGCGTGCTCATCGACTGGCACGACGGCAGCGAACGCCGCTGGAGCACCGTCGGCGCCGGCACCAACATCCTCGACGCCACCTGGCTGGCGCTCGCGGACGGTTATGAATACGCGCTGACGGACAGCGTCGCGCACCAGAAGGAAGTTTCCGCATGAACGCCAACATCGTCCTTTTGCCGGGTGACGGCATCGGTCCTGAAATCGTCAACGAAACCCGCCTCGTCCTCGACGCGGTGGCCAAGCTCTTCGGGCATACCTTCCAGTATTCCACGCATCTGCTCGGCGGCTGTGCCATCGACGCGACCGGCACGGCCATGCCGGAGGCCACGCTCAAGGCCTGCCAGGCGGCCGACGCCGTGCTGCTCGGGGCCGTGGGCGGCCCGAAGTGGGACGATCCTCAGTCCAAGGTTCGCCCGGAGCAGGGCCTTCTTGCGATCCGCAAGGGCCTCGGCCTCTACGCCAACCTGCGGCCCGTGAAGGCGATTCCCTCGCTGGCGAAGCTGTCGCCGCTGAAGCCCGAGCGCGTGGCCGGCGTTGATTTCATCGTCATTCGCGAACTCACCGGCGGCCTGTATTTCGGCCAGCCGAAGGGCCGCAGCGCAACGCCCGAGGGCGGCGAGCAGGCCGTTGATACGCTCGTCTACACCGACGTCGAGATCCGCCGCATTGTGCGCTTGGCGTTCCAGCTCGCGCGCAACCGTCGCAAGCTCGTCACCTCGATCGACAAGGCCAACGTGCTCGAGTCGTCGCGCCTGTGGCGCAAGATCGCCATCGAGGTGGGCAAGGAGTTTCCGGATGTGAAGCTCGAGCACCAACTCGTTGACTCCGCTGCCATGCGCCTCGTTACGCACGCCGCGCAGTTCGACGTGATTGTGACGGAAAACATGTTCGGTGACATCCTGACCGACGAGGCGGCCGTGCTGGCCGGCTCGCTTGGTTTGTTGCCCAGCGCTTCGCTCGGCGCCGGCAAGCTCGGCCTCTATGAGCCGATTCACGGCTCCGCGCCCGACATCGCGGGCAAGGGCATCGCCAATCCCACCGGCACCATCCTTTCCGCCGCCATGCTGCTGCGTCACTCCCTCGGACTGGAGGCCGAGGCCCGAGCTATTGAGGCGGCCGTCAGCGCCGCCATTGACGAAGGCATCCACACCGGCGACCTCGGTGCGGCCCAGCCAGTCAACACGACCCAAATGGGCGATGCAGTTCGCGCGCGCCTCAAACGTTGAGTCTCCCGGCCTGCGGGCCACCCTTTCCAATCCTCCTTCCATGTCCCTTACCAATTCCAAGCCGCTCGACACGACGCGCTTCATTGCGCGTCACGTGGCCGGCCTGCGCCGTTCCGGCATTCGCGACTTCTTTGAACTGGTCGCGAAGACCGATGGCGTCATTTCGCTCGGCATCGGCGAACCCGATTTCGACACCCCCGAACCCATCCGCGACGCCGTCAAGACGGCGATGGACACGGGCAAAACCCACTACACCTCCAACCTCGGCCTGCCCGAGCTCCGCAAGGAGATCAGCCGTTACGTCGAAAGCTACTTCCGCGTCTCCTATCGCTGGGATGACGAGGTGCTCGTGACCGTCGGCGTCTCCGAGGCGCTCGACCTGGCCCTGCGCGCCCTGCTCAACCCGGGCGACAAGGTCCTCTATCACCAGCCTTGCTACGTTTCCTACGCCCCGACGGTGGAACTGGTCCACGGCGTCGGCGTGCCGGTGGCGACCAGCGCCGCCGAGCAGTTCTCGCTCGACGAGCCGGCCCTGCGCGCCGCCTGGCAGCCCGGTTGCAAGCTCCTGCTTCTGAACCTGCCCTGCAACCCGACGGGCGGCGTGTGCTCGAAGGAACAGCTGGAGCGCATCGCGAAATTCGCGATCGAGAAGGATCTCATCGTCATCAGCGACGAGATCTACTCCGAACTCGTGTTCGAGGGTGTCCATACGAGCATCACCAGCCTGCCCGGCATGCGCGAGCGCACGCTCCTGCTGCATGGCTTCTCGAAAGCCTTTGCGATGACCGGATTCCGCCTCGGTTACGCCTGCGGCCCGGCGCCGCTCATCGAGGCCATGATGAAGGTTCACCAATATTCGATGCTGTGCGCCCCGAGCATCAGCCAGGAAGGCGCGCTCGCCGCGCTTCGCCTCGGTGACGATGTGACGAAATACATGCGCGACCGCTACCGCGAGCGCCGCGACCTGTTCGTGCGCCGCATCAACGCGGCGGGCATCAAGTGCCACGCCCCGAAGGGATCGTTCTACGCATTCCCGTCGGTCACCTCGACCGGTCTGGACGAGGGCGAATTCGCCCGCCGCCTGCTGACCGAGTTCAAGGTCGCGGTGGTGCCCGGCACAGCCTTTGGCGACGCCGGCAAGGGACACGTGCGCGCCTGTTTCACGGCCAACGAGCAGAAGCTCAACGCCGCCTGCGACCGCATCGAACAGATGCTGGCCTCGCTGGCCCGCGCGAAGGTCCCGGCCTGAAACCCTGCTTGGCCAAGGAAAAGCCCGTCCCCGCGTGAGCAGGGACGGGCTTTTTGTTCAACTTTGCTAAGCGGATGCTTAGAAGGTGTAGCTGAAACCGATGTTGGCCCAGGCATGGTTGTCGTCCACGCCGGCGAGGTCATGCGAAGACCAGTTGCCGCCGATGGTGAGCGTGGCGGCATCGCTGAGCTTGTAGGGGAACTGCACGCTGAAGCTGTAGTAGGTGTAGCTCGCGCCGGCGTCCGGGTTGGCGTTGCCGACGGAGGCCGCGATGTTCATCGAGACGCTCTCGTTGATCGGCACGCTGTAACCGAGGTTGCCTTGGACGGTGAAGACATCGAGGTCGAAGTCGTTGTAGACGTACAGACCGAGGTTCACGCCCTGGATGCTGCCGTTGATGCCGGCGTAACCTTCGATGGTGCTCTTGTCGGCACCGGGGGTGTCGAGGCCCGGGTAGTGATAGACGGTGGCGCCGACATCGAGGCTGATGCTGTCGGAGAGCTTGAAGCCGTAGCCGGCGTAGTAGTCGAGCTCGGCCTCGTAGCCACGGTCGGCCGGGAGGCTGCTCCAGACACCGATGTAGAAGTCACCGGTGGTGAGCTTCAGGGAGGGCTGGAAAGCATCCTTGGCGAGTTCCTGGCCGCGGAACACGTACTTCGTGACGTAGGAGAAGTCCGCCGTCACGGAATACGAGGAGGCCGGGGCCTGGGCACTGAGCGAAGCGCCGGTCAGGAGCGCTGCGAGGAGGAGGGTGATCTTTTTCATTTGCTAGGTTTGGTGTTTGGTAGGGATTGGTTGAATCCCGCCCGACGGACACCCTTGCGAAGCAGAGGTGCCATCGGACGCGACTTTTTCCATGCAAAGCACTCGGCAGGCCAAGCCATGAAGCAAATTAATGGTCCGGTATCAGGGTGAGGGTTTGGCTCAATCGTCCTCTCTTATAAACAAGACCCCGCCAACGTCATGTGACGCTGGCGGGGCTTGCGGTTGCGGTGTGTGTGGTGTGGGAAGCGCGGTTAGAGCGCGGAGTCGCCGCGTTCGTCGGTGCGGATCCGGAGGACATCCTCCAGAGGCAGGACGAAGATCTTGCCGTCGCCTATCTTGCCGGTTTTGGCGCCCTTGGAGACGGCTTCGACAACCTTGGCGACCTGGTCGTCGGCGACGGCGACCTCGACCTTCACCTTGGGCAGGAAGTCCACGGTATATTCACTGCCCCGGTAGATCTCGGTATGGCCTTTCTGGCGACCGAAGCCTTTGACCTCGGTCACGGTCATGCCTTCGATCCCGACCTGCGACAGCGCCTCCTTTACCTCGTCCAGCTTGAACGGCTTGATGATGGCTACGATGAGTTTCATGGGATGGATAATGGTTGAGGGTTAGCCGATGTAGCCTTCTTCGCCGTGCTCGCTGAGGTCGAGGCCGGTATTCTCCTGCTCGGGTGTGGCCCGCAGACCGATGGTGGCCTTGATGATGTAGGCGATGATCGCCGTGGCGACCACGCTCCAGATCGCCGTTACAACCACGGCCTTGATCTGTTCGACGAGCAGGTTGACGCCTTCTTCCTTCAGGCCGGCGACCAGCGGATTGACCGAGCCGTCGGCGAAGACGCCGGTCAGGATCGCTCCGAGCATGCCACCCACGCCGTGGACACCGAAGGTGTCGAGCGCGTCGTCGTAGCCGATCGCCTTCTTGAGGTAGGCCACGGCGAGGAACGGGATGAGTCCGCCGAGCACACCGAAGATGATGGAGGAGCCCACGGTGACGAAGCCGGCGGCAGGGGTGATGACCACGAGTCCGCCAATCACACCGGAGCTGAAGCCGAGCACGCTCGGCTTGCCTTTGAAAATCCACTCGGCCACGCCCCAGGTAAGGCCTGCGATCGCCGCGGCGAAGGTCGTGGTCGCGAAGGCATTGCCCGCGATGCCGTCGGCCGCGCCGGCGGAGCCGGCGTTGAAGCCATACCAGCCGACCCAGAGCATGCCGGTGCCGACCGCGGTCAGCACGACACTGTGGGGCGGCATCGGCTCCTTGCCGTAGCCGGTGCGCTTGCCGAGGATGATGCACAGCACCAGGGCGGAGAAGCCTGAGGTCATGTGCACCACGGTACCGCCCGCGAAGTCGATCGCCTTGATCGTGGTGGCGAGGAAACCGCCGCCCCAGACCATGTGCGCAAACGGGAAGTAAACCGCGAACAGCCAGAGCGTGACAAACACCAGTACGGCGGCGAACTTCATGCGTTCGGCGATGGCACCGATGATCAGGGCCGGAGTGATGATGGCGAAGGTGAGCTGGAAGATCGCAAAGACGTTCTGCGAGACGGTAGGCAGCGTGCCGGGATCTCCGCCGACGCCCTTGAAGAAGGCCGAGGCCGTGCCGCCGATGAATGAGTTGCCCTCGGAGAAGGCTAGGCTGAACCCGATGGCCCACCAGGCGATCGTCGCGATGCCGGCGATGGCGAAGATCTGGGCAAAGACCGACAGCACGTTGCGTTTGCGCACAATGCCACCGTAGAACAGCGCCAGACCCGGGAGCGACATGAACAGAACCAACGCCGAGCTGGTCAACATCCAGGCATTGTCGCCGGAGTCATGGCCACTTGCCTTGGCCGCGTCTTCAAGGGCGGCTAGGCGCTGTTCAATGGTCAGGGGCGCGGAGGCTGCGTCGTCGGCCCAGGCGGGGGTGAAAAATCCCGCGAGAACCAAGCCGCAAACCATTCCAAACAATAAGCGCATAGGCTTGGATAGTTTACTCATGATGGTGCAGTTGATTGGGTTCAGTGTGGTGTGGCGAAGGAGGGCTGCACGGCGGCGCTGCGACGTCGCCCGGCCCGAATACGCAGTTTAGCACGGGCGATGCCAAGCGCGGGAAATAGTAAACGGAAAATAAGCCGGTCGGGCTGTTTGGCCGGCCTTCCGGTGCGCCTACGCAGCCCGGGGCGGGATTGGCCTGTTGATTACATCGCCGGCGATCGGCATGCCTGAGCCTTCATGCTTCTCATTCCTTGGTTTACGTCGGCGCGGTCGCCGGCGAGGAGAGACGTGTGGGGAGCCTGTCCCGGGCGGGATTCGTCCGGTTATTGGGTCGTGAGAGGGCTTTCGCCCGGCCGCGAGTTTGGCGGAGGTGATGGCAGCGATCACGACTGTTACGCTGACGAGGTGGCTCGTTCCGCTTACGTTCAAGGTGGGAATCGCTTTGTTGCTGATAGAGGAACGCTTGCGGCGTGAACCTGGCGCAATCGGGGCAAAGGCGGGTGTTTCACGACGGCTTCTCGCCCGATATACTTGGACTTGCGGCTGAAGAAGGACCGCTGGCGATGTGGATCGCGTGCAGGGCGTAGTAGAGACGTGGGCGCAATGCCAAGGGATTGCTGATTGCGGCCCCGGTGGACGGGCGAGGCCGCAATAAAAAAGCCGCACCGGTAAAGGTGCGGCTGATGGCAAAGCTGTCGGAAGCTTACTTGGCCGGCGTGATTGCCGGCGGCTTGGCGATGGAGGTATCGGCCATCTTCTTGCCGGTGATCTCGATCATGCGCTGGATCTCGATCTCGGCGTTGCGACGGGAGATTTTGGCGAGCTCGACTTCCTTGGCGAGGTCGAAGGTCTCGCGGTTGAGCTTCTCCTTGTTGGAGCGGGCCTGCGAGATCGCGATTTCGAGATCCTGGACCTCCTTGTTCAGCTTGTCGGCCTGGGCCTTGTAATCGGCGGCCTCGGTGCGGAGCTGGGTCATGACGGCCTGGTAGTCGGCCTCTTTCTTGGCCTCCTTGGCGGCGTCGGCATCCTCGCGCTCTTTCTGGCGGCGGGCGGCATCCTGGTTGGCCTTTTCTTCGATCTCCTTTTTGCGCTTCGCATCGGCGGCGTCGGATTCGGCCTTGGCGGCGGCCTTGGCTTCGGCCTTGGTGGCCATTTCCTTCACGGCGCCCGAGTAAAAGAACACGAAGACCGCGAGCATGATGCCCGGAACGACGAGGTAGGTGATGAGATTTTTCTTCATGGCAGAGAGTGGGTGAGCGGGTTGAAGTGATCAGCCACGCTTGGAGGCGGCCGCGGCGGCCGCGGCATCGGCGCGGGCCTTCTCGGCTTGAGCGACCTTGTCGAGGAGGTCGTAGTAGTACTTCACATTGGCCTCGGCCTGCTTGACGTAGTCCTTGAGGAAGGCCTGTTCGTCGAGGAGAGACTTCTTTGTGGCCTCGATCTTCTTCACCTCTTCCTGGACCTCTTCGAGGTCCTTCTTGAGGCGGCGGGACTGGTCGGCGAGCTTGTTGCGGTCGCTGAAGGAGCGTTCGCGCTGGTCCTCGGCGTTCTGGCGGGCGACCCGCTTTTCCTCGTCCAGCTTCTCCTTGGCCTCACGCTCGGCCTTGCGCTTGCCCTGGGCCTCGATGGCGGCTTGGATCGCCTTTTCGCGATTCACGACTTCCTGGCGGGCCTTCTCCTTCTTTTCATCCTCAATCTTCTGCTTGGCGGCCACGATCTTGGCCTCATAGCCCTTGGAGAAATTGTGGTAGAACCCGTAGAAGACCGCGAGGAATACCAGGGGGACGGTGATGTAGAGTTTGTTCATGTTCGGTTGCAGCGCGTTTTAAAAGTTTTGGGGTCAGGAAGTCTTCCGCTTGTTTTCGCGGTCTTGAATGATGTCTTTGAGGGCCTTCACCATGTTTTCGCCATCGCGGACGCCTTCGGGGTATTCGGTCGCCTTTTGGGCGGCCTCCAGCGCGATGTCGTATTTTTGAAGCGTATAAGCGGTGTAGGCGAGCGAGAGGTAGGCCTGATAGGGCTTGCTCAGGTTGCCCTTGGCGATGGCCGCCTGGATGTGGGGCAGGGCGTCGGCGGGCTTGTCGATCGAGGTGTAGATCTGGGCGATCTGGAATTCGAGCTGGCCTGAATTCGGGAATGCCTTGGCGCCTTGCTTCAGGGCTTCAACACCCTTGAGCGGACGCTGGAGCTGCTGGTAGGAGAGGGCGAGGAGCTCCCAGTTCTTGGGGTCGTTCTCAATCGCGCCGGACTTGAGGCCCGAATCGAGGAGCTCGGCGGCCTTTTCATACTGGGCGATATTGAAGTAGATGCCGATGAGGTTGAAGTGATCCTTCGGCGTGTTCATGAACCCGTGGCTCTGGGCGCGCTCGATGGAAACGATGCTGCGGATGTTGTACATCTCCGCCTTGGTGGCGTGCTTCTCATCCTGACCGGCGGCCAGATTGAGGTAAATGGCGGCGAGCTGCTGCCAGTAGGTGGAGCTGTCAGGCTTGATCTTGACGAGCAGTTCCAAGAGTTCGGCAGCCTCTTCGTTGCGATCCAGCTGCTGCAGGCAGACGAGCTTCAGCACGTAATAGGTGTCGCGCGGGCGGTTGGTGAGGAGCAGGCCGATTTCAACCTGTTCGAGCGCACGCTTGATCATGTCCAGATCGGGCTTATCGGGATTTTGCATGCCCCGCGTGATGAGCAGCTGGGCGAAAAGCAGCTGGGCGTCGGCGTTGGTCTGGGGGGTGATCTTGATCCACTGCTGCATGGCCTTGTCGGCCTTGTCGAGGTACTGGGCGGCGAGCGTGGCATTCTTCGTCTGATTGCCCTCCTGGAAGTACAGCTGGACCAGGTAATAGTAGAGCTCGCGGGTGACGCGTTCGTCGAAGTAAGTGGGGCGTTTAGCCTCGGAGAGCTGCAGGCTCTTCTCCATGGGCTCGATGGCCTTGGCGAATTCGCCGTTCTGGAGGTAGATCTGCAGACGATACTGGTGGATCAGGGCGGCGTCGTAGCTGTCGGGCGCCGTTTTCTTGAGAAGGCCGTCAAGGATGGTGTGGGCCTGGGCGTAATTCTTTGCGTCCATGGCCTCCTTGTACTTGATGAGGCCCTCGGAGGTGTCGTCGGAGGGACTGTAATTGCGCTCGGCTTGCTGCGCCACGACAGTGACAGCCAGTGCGATGGCGGCACAGGCTGCAGTAAGGCGACGGAGGAAGGTGGATTGGTGACGGGACATGGCTGCGGGTTTACTCGGTCGCGTTGAATTCGAGGAGCTGCGAGGCGCGCACGTTCACGACACGACCGCCCTTGCGGCCGGGTTTGAACTTCCATTTTTGCACGGCCTGGAGGGCCGGCATTTCAAATTCGCGGTGGGAGGAGCGGACGACCTGGGTTTGGATCACATCGCCCTCGGTGCTGATGATGAATTCCACGACGACCGTGCCGTTGATGCCGGCGCGGCGCATGTCGTAGGGATAGGTGGGGGCGGGGCGGACGCGCGGGACGGGCTGCTGGTCGAGGTCGCCGACGTTGAAGAGATTGGTGATGTTCTTGCCGAAGTTCGCACCGGGCTTGGTCACCGGGATGGTGATCGCACCCTTGTTGGCCGTGAGGCCCGGCGGGGGCGGGGGCTGGATCGGCTGGGTGAAGGCGTTGACCGGGACGACGGAGGGAAGGTCGACCAAGCTCGGGGGAGCCATGATGTTTTCCACGACTTCCTCGGTGAGCTCCTCGACCTTTTCCTCGGGTTCGTCCTCGATCGGGGGCATCTCAAACTGCACGGCGGCCTCCTCCTGCTTCTCAACCTTGGGCGGCGGGGGCGCTTTGCGGTTGAAGGCACCGAGGAAGGTGGCGTGGAGGGCGAGCGAAACCACGATGCCAATAATGATATCCTTGTTCATGGCGCTTATTTGCCGGTGGGGCGGGTGCGGGTTTCGACGGAGAACTTCTTGATGTCCGCCTTGCGGATTTCATCCAGCACGGCGACGGTGTCGCCAAAACGGGCTTTCTCGTCGCCGGTGAGAAGAATCCGGGGATCTTCGGACTGGGTCTTGAAAAACGCGATGCGGGACGGAAGTTCTCCCATGTCCAAGGGTTCCCGATTCCAGAAGAGCGAGCCGTCGGCGGAAACCTGAATGGTGACGTTGTCCTTCTCGCTGGGCTTTTCACCCGAGGGGGGCGCGGCGACGGGGAGGTCGACCGGGACCGACTGGATGCGGTTGAGCGAGAGGGTAAAGAGAACGAAAGTGGCCAGCAGGAAGAAGACGACGTCGATGAGCGGAATGATCTCAATACGCGCCTTCTTGCGGACCGGAACTTTGATTTTTGTGCCTTCCATGTTGTGGGCTGCTGTCAGTAATACGCGCCGGAGGCGGATTTATTAGAGGGGAGCGAGAGGGAGCAGATCCGATCACTGCTTCTGCTTCGCGCGGGTCTCGATGAAGACCTTGGTGAAACCGGCCTTGCGGGCCTCGTCGAAGACGTAAATCGCCTGGGCGAAGAACGCGCGCTCGTCGCCGTTGATGAGGATGCGTCCCTCGGGTTGGTCGCGCTTGAATTGCTGCAGGCGCTGGAGGAATTCGTCCAGAGTGACGAGATCCTTGTTCCACGCGATCGCGCCTTCGTCGGTCACACTGATGGTGACCGTACCTTGCGTATCGCGCGCCTCGCTGAACTCGGCCTCGGGCAACACCACGGTGACGCCGTCGGATTTGTTCAACGAGAGAGTGAAGAGTACGAAGGTGGCGAGCAGGAAGAAGACGACGTCGATGAGAGGGATGATCTCAATACGCGCTCTTTTGACGCCACCTGGACCTGTGCCGCCGCCACCACCGTGCATGACAGTAAGTGTTAGAGGTTAAACGAAGTCAACGGGAGTGCCGCCGCCTCAGCGGGCGTTGGCGCTCTCGGACTTGTTGATGATGATCTCGAGGGAGTTGGAGGCGTCCTCGACTTCGTGACGGGCTTCCTCCAGACGGGCGTTGAGATAGTTGAAGGGCAGGAGGCCCAGGATGGCGATCGCTAGACCGCAGGCGGTCGCGATGAGCGCCTCGCCGATACCACCCATGATGGCGCTGGCGCCGGTGGCCACGTCGCCGCTCGCACCGAGGGCGCCGAAGGTCGCCATCATGCCGGTCACGGTGCCGAGGAGGCCGAGGAGAGGGGCGGCGGTGATGCAGGTGTCGAGGGTCGGAAGGCCCTGGCTGAAGCGCTGCATTTCCTGGTTGGCGGCGCGGGTGAAGGCGTTGCCGAGGGAGTGCTCCTTGTGGGTGAGGGCGTAAACGAGGATGCGGGCGACGAAGTCGTTGCTCTTCTTGCCGAGCTCGACGGCACCGCCGACGTCATTGGCCTCGACGCGCTCGAGCATCTTGTCAACCAGCTCGGGCTGGCGGCGGGAATTCTCGCGGAAGATAAAGATGATGCGCTCGACGGCGACCGTGATGAGGAGGAAGGAGACAAGCAAAATGGGCCACATGATGGGACCGCCGTGCTTGAACAGCTCCATCGGAGTCTGATTCATCAGGAACGCGAGGGGCATTTGTGCAGAGATCATAGTGCGAGTGTGATTTTAACTACTATAGGGGGATTGAATTTTCCTGTCGGAAAGGGGAGAGGGGATGGCCGGTTACGGGTGCCTGCGTGATGAACACCCGCCTGCCGCAAATCACTTCACGTGCAAAAAACTTGGGAATACAGATGGTGCTTGGAATCACTTTCTACTGTCAATGCGGTTTCTGTGCCACCATCTCAAATGTTGCATGCCAGCAATCGAATTCATGCGGGGTATGAGAATTGCGATGGCTGCCCGACTAGGACTCGAACCTAGACAAGCAGAGTCAGAATCTGCTGTGCTACCATTACACCATCGGGCAGTGAAAAATTATGCGGAGGCGGAGCAGCGTGGGGGTGGGCTCCGGCGGGTGGCTCGCGGAAAGTGGAGCCGGCGATGGGATTCGAACCCGCAACCGCCTGTTTACAAAACAGGTGCTCTACCATTGAGCTACGCCGGCGAAAGTAACCGGCACGATACGTCTGGGGATTTGGCAAACAACCCGAAATTTGGTGGCTCCCCGGGGACTCGAACCCCGAACCAATTGATTAAGAGTCAACTGCTCTACCATTGAGCTAGGAAGCCGCAAAAATGGAGGGGCAAAAGCTCATTAACGCCGGGTGCATGTCAACTTATTTTCCAGAAAGATCATCAGGATTATTGGCCGGCTGATTTGCTCCGTGAGGAAGCGTAATTTCTGCGATCAGGATTCTGCCGATGAGGTCGGTGATGGTTTCACCGAGAGCGCGGCGAAGGATTCGATCTGCTGGCAATGGGTGATGCGTGGGTGCTGATTTCGTGCGAAGAGGAAAGGCGGCTGTCCTGCGTCATCGGTTCAGGTGTCCCTCGTTTGCGAAGCACAAGTGTGGTCGGCAGGAGCGATCGTTGGCTGACTCGCGGCTCGGCTGGCGTTCGTGATTTCTTCGGTCAAAGCCGGCCGTCTGAACAGCCGCTCACGACCTCGCGGGGAAGTCTCGTTGTAAAACGGACAAAATACTTGCCAAGCCCCCGGGGGTCCTCTGTTTTGGCCAACTCATCCCATGCAAAAGACCAAAAAGTCCGTTGCCAAGCGCTTCAAATTGTCCGCCAAGGGCAAGTTGATCCGGCGCACGCCCGGCTTCCGTCACCTGCTGGCCTCGAAGAGCACGAAGTCCAAGCGCCGTGCTTCTCGCGACAAGCTCGTGGCCGATGGCCATGCCGAGCCGCTCAAGCGCTGTCTGCCCTTTGGGCTCTAAACGACAGCCGAAGCGAAACCGAAAACTTCGTCAGGCGGGTGAATCTTAACGAGACGACCCGCCGGCGACCAAAACACTAAAACAACATGCCTCGTGTCACGAACTCCCCCGCGTCGCGCAAGCGCCGCAAGAAAGTGCTGAAGTACGCCAAGGGCTACTTCGGCAACAAGTCCAAGCTGTTCCGCTACGCCAAGGAAGCGGTCCAGCATGCCTGGCAGTACGCCTACATCGACCGCAAGAAGAAGAAGGCCAACATGCGCGGCCTTTGGATCGTGCGTCTGAACGCCGCCTGCCGTGAGGCCGGCATCAGCTACAGCCGCTTCATCGAGGGCCTCAAGGCCGCGAAGATCGAGCTCGATCGCCGCCAGCTCTCCGAGATCGCGATCGCCGACGCCGTCGCCTTCAAGGCCTTGGTCGAAAAGTCCAAGGCCGCCCTGAAGAGCAAGCCCGGCGTCACCCTCGCCAAAGCCTGATCCCCGGCGAGCCTCTGGAGGCTCGCCTTCCGGTCGAAAACACCGATTCTCCGAAGGACGGGCCGCCCCTCAGGCGCCCGTCCTTTTCTTTTCTCACTCTACTTCGTTCTCGTTCTCCTAATCATGCTCGTTCTCGAGAGCACGATCAGGATTGGGAGAACGGGAACGATTTCTCCCGATGCAAGAGACCCTCTCCGCGATCCTCGCCAAGGCCGAGCCCGAGCTGGCCGCGCTCAAGACGCGCGCCGAGTTCGAGGCCGCCAAGGCCCGTTACGTCGGCCCCAACGGCGAATTCACCGCCCTCATGAAGCAGATGGGCACCGTGCCCAAGGAGCAGCGCCCCGCCATGGGCAAGCTCGTCAACGAGGCCAAGGGCCGCCTGCAGGCGCAGCTCGACGCCACGCTCGAGCGCATCGCCGCCGCCGAGATCGCCGCCCAGCTCGGGCCCGCGGTCGATCCGACCCTTCCGTCGCCCGACGCCGGTCCCGGCACCCGCCACCCGCTCACGCAGGTCCGCGAGGAGATGTGCCGCATCCTCCGCAAGGCCGGCTTCACCGTCGCCGACGGCCCGGAGGTCGAGACGGAGTACTACTGTTTCGACGCGCTCAACACGCCGCCGGATCACCCGGCGCGCGCCGAGCAGGACACGTTCTATTTCCCCGAGAGCGCCAGGTTCGGCAACGTTGCCCGCAAGGTTCCCGGCGAAAAATACCTCCTGCGCACGCACACGTCGTCGGTGCAGATCCGCACCATGCTCAAGGGCGAACCGCCCATTCGCATCGTGTCGCCCGGCCGCGTCTACCGTCGCGACACCACCGACGCCACGCACAGCGCCAACTTCCACCAGCTCGAGTGCCTCTATGTCGACAAGCACGTCACCGTGCGCGACCTGAAGGCGCTGCTCGACTACATCTTCGCGTCGCTGCTCGGCAAGGATACCAAGACCCGCTTCCGCCCGCATTACTTCGGCTACACCGAACCCTCCTTCGAGGTGGATCTTTCGGCGAAACACCTGCCCAAGGTGAACAAGGAGTGGATCGAGATCGGCGGTTGCGGCATGGTTGATCCGTCCGTGTTCGAGGCCGTCGGCTACGACCCCGAGGTCTGGACCGGCTATGCCTTCGGCATGGGCCTCGAACGCCTCGCGATGCTCGTCTACGGCATCGATGACATCCGCTATTTCTACCAGAACGACGTCCGTTTCCTGAAACAGTTTGCCTGAACCCTCTGTAGGGGCGCGCCTCGTGCGCGCCCGGGGCGTGGACAAGCCACGCCCCTACAAAGACCTTCTCCCGTGAAAATTTCCCTCAACTGGCTCAAGCAGTACGTGAACCTCGACGGTGTCTCCACCGACGAACTCAAGCACGCCATCACCGCCCTCGGTTTCGAGGTCGAGGGCGTGGCCAGCACCGGCCTGCCACCGTTGCAGAACGTGGTGGTGGGCGAGATCTTAACGCGCGCCAAGATTCCCAACCTCAAGAAGGACATCTCCCTGTGCACCGTCGAGGTCGGCGCGGCGAACGGCGGCGTCCGTTCGATCGTCTGCGGCGCGCCCAACTGCAATGCGGGCAATCGCGTGCCGGTGGCCCTGCCGGGCGCGGTGCTGCCGAGCGGATTTCAGATCGCACAGCGCAAAACCTACGGCCACGAGTCGCAAGGCATGATGTGCGCGCCCGACGAACTCGGCTTGTCCGGCGATCATGCCGGCCTGTTGATTCTCCCGGCCTCCACGCCCATCGGCCAGCCCATCAACGACGCCATCCCCGGCGGCGACACGGTGTTCGATCTCGAGATCACGCCCAACCGCCCCGACGCGCTCAGCCACATCGGCATCGCGCGCGAGCTCGCCGCCTGGTTCCGCAAGGACGTCAGCTATGCGGAGATCAAGTTCCGCGGCGAGGCTCACGGTTCGCGTCCCGACATCCTCGCCGACATCAAGGTCGAGGCGCCGAAGGACTGCCCGCTATATGTCGGAATCGCGATCGCCGGCGTGAAGGTCGGTCCGAGTCCGGCCTGGATGCAGGAGCGGCTCAAGGCCGTCGGTCTGCGCCCGATCAACAACCTCGTGGACGTGGGCAACTACGTGATGCTCGAACTCGGCCAGCCGCTGCACGTCTTCGATTCGAAGAAGATCGGTGGCCGAAAGATCGTCATCCGCCACGCGCACGACGGCGAAAAGCTGGTCACGCTCGACGAGAAGGAGCGCGTGTTGAACAGTCGCATGCTCGTCATCGCCGACGAGTCCCGGCCGCTCGTCGTCGCCGGCATCATGGGCGGGGCCGATGCGGGCGTGGATGATTCCACGACCGACATCGTGCTCGAGGCGGCGCATTTCCGTCCGCAGTGCATCCGCTGGACGTCCAAGAAACTCGGCCTGGCGTCCGATTCCTCCTACCGTTTCGAACGCGGCGTGGATCCGCACAGCACGCTCGAGGCCGCGCGGCGCGCGGTCGACCTGTTGCTCGAAACCGCCGGCGGCACCGTGGTCGGTCCGTCGTTCAAGGTCGGCGGTGATGTGCCGTGGCAGCGCGAGATCGTCGTCACGCCGGCCTACATCAACGAGAAGCTCGGCTTCGACATTCCCGCCGACGAGCAGCGCGCGGCCCTCGAGGCGCTCGATCTCGTGATCACCCACGAGGAGCCGACCGAAAAGCGCGGGCCGGCGTGGACGGTTTCCATTCCGAGCTACCGCGCGGATCTCGACCGGCCCATCGACCTCGTTGAGGAAGTGCTGCGCGTCTACGGCGCCGAGAAGGTGCCGGCCGCCCCGGCCGTCGGCCCGGCCTTGGTGGACGGCGACGATGCGCCGGCGGCGATCTTCAATCGCAAGGTCACCGACTACCTCGTCGGCCAGCATTTTCACGAGTGTGTGAACTACACGCTGCGCCCGGCCAAGGAGATCAAGACCTGGGTTTCCGATGCCGCCGTGCAGGAACTCGGCCTGCTCAATCCCTTTGTCGAGGAGCAGTCGCACCTGCGCCCCACGCTGATCACGGGCCTGCTCGAATCGCTCAAGCTCAACCAGTCCCGCGGCAACCACGCCGCGCACTTCTGCGAGACCGGACGCGTCTTCGTCGAGATGAACGGCACGGTGCACGAGTGCGCCGGCGTCGGTTTCATCATCGCCGAGAACCCCAAGACCCGCGCGTGGCTCGGCCGCGCGCAGCCGGATTTCTTCACGGTGAAGCGCCACATGGAGATCATCGCAACCGCCGCCGGGATCGATCTCGGCGCTCAGCCGCTCGTGCCCGTCACCGGCTCCTTCTGGGGCTGGCAGGAAGGCCATGCGGCCGCCGCCGGCGAGATGAAGCAGGGCTGGGCCGCGCGCTTCGGTCTGTTGAACCTTGCGCTGGTCCGCGCTGCGGGCATCGAGGGCAGGGTGTGGGCCGGCATGTTCGCCATTTTGCCGGAAAAGCTGACCGCCGACACCGCGCGCCGCCGGTTTCAGAACTTCAGCCTGTTCCCGGCCGCGCTGCGCGATCTCGCGCTCGTGGTGGACGCTTCGCGTCAGGCGGAAGAGGTGCGGCAGCAGCTGCTCAAGATCGCCCGCGCGGCGGTCACCACCGCCGGCAACGCCTTCGCCATCGAGGGCGTCGAAGTCTTCGATGTCTACCGGGGCGCAGGCTTGCCCGAGGGGAAGAAGAGCGTGGCCTTCGCGCTTTCGTTCCGTTCGGCCGAGCGCACGCTCACCGACGACGAGGTCAACTCGGTCTTCGCGAAGATCCAGCAGGCGATCACCGCCGACGGCAGCGTCACCGTGCGCGCCTGAGGCGGCGCGCGCCGATCAACAGCAGTCCACCCAACCCGAGCAGGGCGTACGTGCCCGGCTCGGGCACGGCGGCCAGGCCGCCTGCGATGTAGGCGTCGGAATAGGCCCAGCCGAGCAGGTCGTGGTTGGTGTGCGCACCACCGGTGCCGGCGCTGAAACCGATGAACGCCGTGTCGCCGTTCAGCTGGGATGAGAGGCTGAGATTCTTTGCCAGGATGGCATCGGACGGGCGCGCGCCGTTCGTGCTCATGCGAACTTCGAGCGCGGTGCCGTTGTAGTCGATCCACACGGTCCACTTGTCGCCGTCGTCCATGTTGGTGGCGACGGGGGCGGTGAGCACGGAGGCGGCGCTGCCGCCCAGGCTGATGCCGACGTGGTTGGAGCCGCCGTTGGTGATGCTCGGATCGTTGCCGGAGTTGAAGAAGGTGTCGAATTCGACCACCACACTGGGGGAGATGCCCTCGTAGCCCAGGCCGCTGCCGAGACCACCGACTTCGGTTTTGCCCTCGTTTTGGATCACGAAGGCGATGCCGTCAGCCCCGTTGCGGCTGCCATCGGTGATGCCGTTTCGGTTCGTGATGCGGAACTCGAAGATCGTGCTGAATCCGGTGACGTTGAATTTCTGTTCCGTGAAGAAAGTACCGGCTTGGTTGGGCTGCGCGGGGGCCAGCCGCATCACCTGACCGTCGTCGGTCGTCACCACGGCCGCATTACCGTTGACCTGCAGCCCCACGGTGGATGCGAAACTGCTGTAGACGAGGGTCTGGGCCGACGCGATCGCACCGGCGCACAGGGCCAGGGCAAGCGTGAGCAGGCGTCGAAGGTTGTCGTGGCAACTCATCTTCATCGGCCAATAAGGGCCGGCCTTGGGCGCCTTACAAGCTGGCATTTGTCACAGCAGCGTAAAGCGACCCGCACATCCCGGCCGGTGGCATGGGCTTTGCCGCTTACACGACGAACAGTTCGAGGAACTTGCGCACTTCGGCCGGTACGGCCTTGGGGAGGTTGGGCACGATCAGTTTGAACAGCTGGTTCACCTCGACCTTCAGGCTCGGGGGCAATGAAAGCGGGAAGGACGGACGCGTTCCTTTTTTGGCGGCCTTCGCTCCCTCGCGGTAGCCGGCCTTGAGGCCGGGCATCTCGGTGTTGCCGCGGACGCAGTAGTCGTGGAAGAGCAGTTCGAAGAGCTTCGGGTTTTTCCCGGAGCTGTCGCGCCACACGCTAAGCACGGATCCGGACCCGCCGGCATATTGCTCCTTCACGAGGCCGGGCAGGTCCTGCTTCACCTTCGCGACGGGCTCGAGGCTGGAGCCGATCACGACCGGCTCCATGAGCTGGAGGTAAGCCTTCCGCGTGTAGCTGTCGGGAAAGACGAGCACCAGGCCGCAGGTCACGTACTGTGGCCCAACCTTGAAGTGGGCGACCTTGGCATCGGTTTCGAACAGCAGGTTCTCCAGTTCCAGTTTGAAGACGCAGGCTTCGCCGGCGGTGGCGATGGCGGCCGGGTGGAGCCGCACGCTGGCACCGGAGTTCGACAAGTTCGCCAGCTGGCAGCCCCAGTCCATGACCACGCCCTTTCCCGGAGGCAGCGCATTGCCCTCGCCGTCGCGCGCGGAGAGGGTGACCTTGGATTTGAGCGGAAACCTAGCTCCGACCGGGTAGCGCTTGGCGCCGCGTTTGTCCAACATCCCGCCATCGGACTTCTGAAAATCCAGGATCTTCTTGAAAAGCAGCATCCCACCAGACGATGCCGAAGCCCGGCACCCGTCAAGTGAGCTTCCGTGACCGGCGGCGTGACGCTTTTGCCGGTTGCCAAGCCGCCCGCGGGTCGCCTGCTTGGTGGGCGTCATTGCCCCACCATGAGCGCCGGTTCCGATCTCAACATTGATTACGTGGCCAACCTGGCCCGCCTCGCCCTCACCGAGGAGCAGAAAACGCGTTATGCCCGCCAGTTGGGCGACATCCTGCACTATGTCGACAAGCTCAAGCAGGTGGACGTCTCCGGCGTCGAGCCGATGGCGCACGCCGCGCCGGTCTTCAACGTCTGGCAGGATGATGTGCCGCGTTCCGGCCTGAGCACGGATCAGGCGCTGCGCAACGCGCCCGCCCAGCGGCAGAACATGATCGTGGTGCCCAAAGTCGTCGAATAACCATGGCCCGCGATCTCACCTGGCTGTCCGCCACCGAACTTTCCGCGTTGCTCGAGGCGCGCGAACTCACGTCGGTCGAACTCGTGCAGGCCTGCCTGGCGCGCGTGCAGGCCGTGGATGGACGCGTCAAGGCGTTCAACTCCCGCGACGAAGCCGCCGCGCTCGCCGCCGCCCGCGACGCCGACGCGCGTCGGGCCGCGGGGCAGGCGAGGGGACCGCTCGACGGCATCCCGGTCGGCTTCAAGGACGTCATCGCCGTCGAGGGCCAGCCGCTCACCTGCTCCAGCAAGATGCTGGCGAACTACGTGTCGCCCTACGACGCGACCGTCACGACACGGCTCAAGGCCGCCGGCGCGATTCCGCTCGGCCGGCTCAACCTGGACGAGTTTGCGATGGGTTCCTCGACGGAAAACTCCGCGTTCGGCCCGACCGCGAATCCATGGGATCTGACGCGGGTTCCCGGCGGCAGCTCCGGCGGCTCGGCGGCGGCGGTGGCCGCGGGCGAACTGCCGCTCACGCTCGGCTCCGACACCGGGGGCTCGATCCGCCAGCCGGCGGCGCTTTGCGGCATCGTGGGACTGAAGCCCACCTACGGACTCGTTTCGCGTTTCGGCCTCGCGGCGTATGCGTCGTCGCTCGACCAGATCGGGCCTCTCGCGCGCTCCGTGGACGACGCGGCGCTGCTCTTGCAGGCGATCGCCGGACACGACGAACGCGACTCGACCTCTTTCAAGGCCGGCGTGCCCGACTATCGGGCGGAGATCGCGAAGCGTTCCGGTCCGTGGCGCATCGGCGTGCCCAAGGAGTTCTTCGGCGCCGGACTCGATTCCGAGGTGGGCGTGGCGGTGCAGGCGGCGATCGAACACTACCGGAAGACCGGTTGCGAAATCCGCGAGGTGTCGCTCCCGCTCGCGGCGGAGCAGGCCATCGCCGTCTATTATCTCATCGCCACCGCCGAGGCCTCGTCGAATCTCGCGCGCTACGACGGCATCCGCTACGGACACCGGGCGGCCAAGGCGAAGGACGTCGTGGATTTGTATTTCCAATCGCGCGCCGAGGGCTTTGGCGACGAGGTGAAGCGCCGCATCATCCTCGGCACGCACGTGCTGAGCAGCGGCTACTACGACGCCTACTACCTGCGCGCGCAGAAGGTCCGCACGCTCATCCGCAACGAATTCGCGGCCGTGTTGACGGATTGTGACGTGCTCCTGTCGCCGACGTCACCGACCGCGGCGTTCAAGCTCGGGGAAAAGTCCTCCGATCCGCTCGCGATGTATCTCACCGACATCTACACGATCAGCGTCAACCTCGCCGGCCTGCCTGGCATCTCGGTGCCCTGCGGATTCACGGCCGGCGGGCTTCCCGTCGGTCTGCAGCTCATCGGCCGCCCCTTCGACGAAGCCGGCCTCCTCGCCATCGCCCGTCACTACGAGCAGGCGCACGATTGGTCGCAGCGCCACCCGGTTTTGTAATGAACCACGGAGACGCAGAGGTCACAGAGAAGATCATCGGTGCGGCCATCGAAGTGCATCGTCACCTGGGCCCCGGCTTGCTGGAATCTGTGTACGAAGCCGCGTTGGCCTTCGAGCTGGGGCGGCTGGGGTTGTCCGTTGAGAGACAGCAGCCTGTGCGGGTGGTCTACAAAGGACTCTCGTTTGAGGAGGGATACCGCCTGGACCTGCTTGTTGACGGTTCCGTCATCGTCGAGCTGAAGTGCGTGGATGCCTTGCTGCCGATCCATGAAGCCCAGGTCCTTTCCTATTTGAAGCTAACCGGTCTCAAGGTCGCGCTGCTCATCAACTTCAAGGTTCCGGTGCTCAAGCAGGGCATCAAGCGTCTTTCCAACTAGCCTCTGTGCTCTCTGTGCCTCTGTGGTTCACTATTTGCCGCCCATGAAATACGAAGCCGTCATCGGACTGGAAGTTCACGTGCAGCTGCGCACGGCGTCGAAGATGTTCACGCGTGTCGCGGCCGGCTACGGCGAACCCGAGAACACGCTCGTCGATCCCGTCGTGCTCGCGCTGCCCGGCGCGCTGCCCGTGCTCAACAAGGAGGCGCTCGACAAGATCATCAAGGCCGGCCTCATCCTCGGCTGCGACATCGCCCCGGTCTGTAAGTGGGACCGGAAGAATTATTTCTATCCCGATTCGCCGAAGAACTACCAGATCTCGCAGTACGACCAGCCGATCTGCCTCGGCGGCGCCGTCGAGATCGAGCTGCCCGGCCCGTCGCGCAACGTGATGGGCGAGCACAGGAAGATTCCGCTCACGCGCATCCACCTCGAGGAGGACGTCGGCAAGCTCAACCACGGCGTCACCGACTCGCTGGTGGACTACAACCGCGCCGGCACGCCGCTCATGGAGATCGTGACCGATCCGGCGCTGCGCAGCGCCGAGGAGGCGTTCGCGTTTCTCACCTCGCTGCGCATCGCGCTCGTGCAGGGCGGCGTTTCCGACTGCGACATGGAGAAGGGGCAGATGCGCTGCGACGCGAACATCTCCATCCGCCCCGTCGGCGAGACGAAGCTCGGCACCAAGGTCGAGTTGAAGAATCTCAACTCGATTTCGTTCGTGCGCGACGGCATCGCGCATGAGATCCGCCGCCAGATCGCCGTCGTCGAGGCCGGCGGCGTGATCGTGCAGGAGACCCGCGATTACGACGGCCAGACCGGCGCCTCGCAGTCGCTGCGTTCGAAGGAGATGGCCCACGACTACCGGTACTTCCCGGATCCCGACCTCATGCCCGTGAAGGTCGACGAGGCGTGGAAGGCGGGCATCAAGGCGACCATTCCCGAGCATCATTTCGACCGGCAGCGGCGTTACATGGAACAGTTCGGTCTGCCCTATACGCAGACCTCGGTGCTCGTACCGGACGCGGCTTGCAGTGTGTTCTTTGAGGAGACGGTCGGACTCGGAGCGAAACCCCAGGCAGCGGCGAACCTGATCTGCAACAACCTGCTGGGCGAGTTGGCGGCCGCGCAGATCGAGCTCGCGGCCAGCAAGGTCCGGCCCGCGCACATCGCCGGCCTGGTCAAACTCACTGAGAGCGGCGTCATCTCCAGCAGCATTGCCAAGGAGGTCTTCTCCACGATGTTCCAGTCGGGCGAGCTGCCCGAGCTCATCGTTGAAAAGCAGGGTCTCAGGCAATCAAGCGACACCGGCGAACTCGAGAAGTGGGTGGCCGACGCCATCGCCGCCGACCAGAAGGCCGCGGCGCAGTTCAAAGCCGGCAACGAGAAGGCGCTCAACGCGCTCAAGGGCGCCGTGATGAAGGCCTCCAAGGGCAAGGCCAACCCGCAGCTTGTCGACCAGATCGTGCGCAAACAGCTGGGCGCCTGAGTTTCGGCCGACGCCCGGGCGCCAGGCCTAGGGCGAGGGAGGCGGTGCGCTTTCGGACGGTTGCCGGGGCGTGCGGCTGACCTGGCGCGGCCCGGGCCGGTACCGGCCCGATTTGAGCATGAATGTCTGCGGTGACTCGGCCCACGCGCGCAGCTGGCGGGAGCAGGACTCGGTCAACCTGATCAGATTTGAGATCTCCGGCCGGAAGTCACCGAGGTAGGGCCGGTGCGCGATGAGCAACAGCATGGAACACAGTTCGTCGGCGGACTCGCGGGCGCGCGTGACCCGGGTCCGTTGTTCCTGAACCGTGGTGCGCCGGCAGCTGGCGGCGATGCTGGTTGTAATGGCCAGAGCGCTGCGCTCCAGTTGCTCCAGTAGTGGATTTCTGACGCGTGGCGCGGCTTGAGTGATGAAATCGTCGGTTCGGTCGTAGAGTTCTGCGGCGGCGCGCCAGATCGGTAGGTCCTCGAAACGCTCGTAGGTGGGCATGGGCGGGGGCTAGTGTGATCTTTCCTGTTCTGTCGCCTGAGCAGGCGACAGTGGTCCGCTGGGGGAGCTTTTTGAGGGGCTGCGCCGCGGTCGTCAAAACTCTTCCGCGTCATTCCCCGCCATACCCGATTTCCAAAGCCGGCGCCTTGGGCGGCTAAATTACAAAGCGCTGCAACAAGGCGCGTACGTCATCGGGCACCACCGTCGAAAGGTTCGGGATCAGCCAGCGTACGAGGTGGCGGATCTCAGTTTCCAGTTCACCTGATTCGTCGCGAATGGGGGTGTGGAAACGGTTCTTGTGGGAACCGTCGGATTCGAGGCTGTATGCCTCGAGCTTGCCGCTGGCGGCCTCGCCCCGGCAGAAGGTATCTTGGAGTTCGAACTCAAAGCTGTGCAGAGGGGTGCCGGGCGACTTGGCCAGCCAGACCGTGAGCACGGAGTTTTCCTCGCCCCGGAAGATGTGCTTGATGAAGCCCGGCTCGTCCTGCGTCACGCGCTCGTCGGGGACCGGTCGCAACGACTGCCCGATGGCCACGGGCTGGAGCAACTGCAGGTAGGACTGCCGGGCGGGGAAATCGGGGAACTGCAGGCCGACGCCGTATTGGAACTGCGCGCCGCCGGGGCGCGCCTGCACGATGCGGCCGGGCAGCGTCTGGCGGTGCGCCCCCAAGGCGAACCGTACCTGCACCGGGTCGCCCGGTGCGGCCGCTGCGGCCGCATCCACGAGCAGGGCGGCACCATTGCCGGACATGTCGCGGATTCGGGCCGGCCATTCGCCTTTCGCGGTGACGAGCCAGGCGTGCAGGGGAAAGGATGCGCCCGGGACATGGCGGTTGTTCAGCCGCTGTTCCATCTGCGCGACCTTGGCCGGCTCGAACTTGAAAATGCGGCGGAAAAGAAGCACGGGAGATTTCGTAGCCGGGTTGGACCGACAAAACAAGCCTCGCAACCGGAGCATGACCGTCCTTGCGCGAGGCCCAAAACGAGACATGGTTTGCCGGCATGAACTCCCACGACCCCGCTCCCGTTTCCCGACGCACCGCCCTCAAGATTCTCGGCACCGCCACCGCCGTGGCCGGCCTGGGCCTGCATCGCGGTTTCGCGGCTTCGTCCGCGGCCGCGCCACTGGGCTGGGATCTGCCGGCGCTGGGTTACGCCTACGACGCGCTCGAACCCCACTTCGACGCGCGCACGATGGAGATCCACCACACCAAGCATCACCAGGCCTACATCACGAATGCGAAGAACCTCCTGAAGGATCACCCCGAGTTGCTCGCCCGCGGCCCCGAGGCGCTCGTGCGCGACCTCGCGGGTGTGCCCGAAGCGATCCGCACCGGCGTCCGTAACAACGCCGGCGGCCATGTGAACCACGCCTTTTTCTGGAAGCTCATTGCGCCGGGCCAAGGCATGTCCATCCAGCAGCTGCCCGTGGCCATCGCGGAAACCTTCGGTTCGATGGAGGAATTCAAGAAACTCTTTGCCGACGCCGCCATGAAGCGTTTCGGCAGCGGCTGGGCTTGGCTCAGCGCGAAGGCCGACGGCAAGCTCGTCGTGCATTCCACCGCCAACCAGGATTCGCCCCTCTCCGAGGGACTCACCCCGATCATCGGTCTCGATGTCTGGGAGCACGCCTACTACCTGCATTACCAGAACCGGCGCGCCGATTTCATCGCAGCGTTCTGGAACGTCCTCAACTGGACGCAGGCCGAGGCGAATTTCGGGGCGGTGCGCCGCGCCTGATTTCCGCCATGGGTGCCAAGACCTTCAAGGAGATCGGCGTGCCCGAGGCGCGCTGGCATCTGTTTCTGTGCACCGGTCCCGAGTGCTGTTCGCCCAAGGAGGGGCAGGAGACATGGAAACACATGAAGTCCGAGTTGAAGGACCGCGGCATCGCGGCCTTGCGCACGAAGGCCGACTGTTTCCGTCTGTGCAAGGACGGCCCCTGGCTGGTGGTCTATCCGGACGGCGTCTGGTATGCGGAGGTGACCCCCGAGCGGTTCGACCGCATCCGGCGCGAGCACCTCGAGGGCGGCATGCCCGTGAAGGAGTGGGTGAGGGCGGTCCAGCCCTTGCGTTGAACGCGGCTCAGAGGCGCGGCACCGCCGGCGCGGTCGCGCTGCGTGCGCCGGCTTTCTCGGCCTGCTGGCAGGCCGGGCAGAGGCCGAAAAACTCCACGACGTGGCTGACCTGCACGTAACCTTTGTTCACCAGGGCCTGTTCGACCCCGGCGGGCAGCGTGTATTCGGCCGGCTCGGTGCGTCCGCAGCGCTTGCAGACAACGTGGTAGCGCCGGTCCGTGCTGATCGTCTGTTCGTACAGGCAGGTGCCGTTGTGCAGGTAGCTGCGGCGGACGAGACCGAGCGACTCGAAGGCGGCGAGGCAGCGGTAAATGGTGACCAGATCGCAGGACCGGATGCCGACTTCCTGGTGGATCCGCTCGATGCTGACAGGGCCGTTTTGCCTTAACAGCACCTCGATCAGCGCCACGCGCGGCTTGGTGACGCGCATGCCGGCGGTGCGGATGCGGGTCTGGGCCTGATTCAACGCGGCAAGCTCCGACTCCCGGCCGGCGACCGAGGCCAAGGGGTGGTTGGATTGCGTGGCCGAAATCATGCGCGCAGCATGGGAGAAACCGCCCTGATGGCGAGTGGAACTTGCCCGGGAGTCCACCCTAGGCGGGTTGTCGCAAAGTGTTGTACGACCGCTGAGGGGTTGCGGCGTGGAAACCCCTGTGCTAGCTAGGCCGGATCATCGTATTACATGCAGGATCTCGAATTTACCGAAATCGTCGGACTCATCTGCAAGGAGGACTCCCGCTTTGACCGGAAGGCCTACAATTTCGTCCGCCAAGCCCTCGACCACACGGTCAAGGAGGTCAAACGCAAGCAGCCCGAACGCACCGGCAAGTCCCAGCACGTGACCGGCGCCGAGCTCCTGCAGGGCATCCGTGATTACGCCCTCGACCAATACGGTCCGCTCGCCAAGACCGTGCTCAATACCTGGGGCGTGCGCCGCTGCACCGACTTCGGCGACATCGTCTTCAATCTGATCGAGTACAACGTGTTCAGCAAAACCGAGAGTGACCGCCGCGAGGACTTCGCCGAGATCTACAGTTTCGACGAGGCCTTCATGAAGCCCTTCCAGCCGGCTGGCAACCGCCGTGCGCGCCGGGCCTCCGCCGACTGACCCTGAACCGTTACCGCCCCTTTCCGCTCAATGCCCAAATCCCGCTCCGCCCGTCCGCGCGACCTCGCCCTGCTCGAGAGTCTCTGGCGCGAATCCGTCGAACGCTACACGCTGCCCAACGGCCTGACCGTGCTGCTCAAGCCCGATCATGCGGCGCCCGTGAGCTCCGTGCAGGTCTGGGTGAAAACCGGCTCGATCCATGAAGGCGAGCACCTCGGCGCCGGCCTCTCGCATTACCTCGAACATATGCTCTTCAAGGGCACCGCGCGGCGCGCCGGACGCGAGATCTCCGCGACCGTCCAGGCCCACGGCGGCTACATCAACGCCTACACGACCTTCGATCGCACCGTCTATTACATCGACGTGCCCGGCAATCACACGGGCGTCGCCATCGACCTCCTCGCCGACGCCGTGCTGCATTCGACGCTCCCCGCCGACGAGGTGACCAAGGAGAAGGACGTCATCCTGCGCGAGATCGACATGTGCCTCGACGATCCCGACCAGCGCCTCTCGCAGGCGCTCTTCGAGACGGCGTTCCGCACGCATCCCTACCGCCAGCCGATCATCGGCCATCGCGAGGTCTTCGCCGCGAACACGCGCGACGACCTGGTGGCCTATTACCGCGCCCGCTACGTGCCGAACAATCTGGTCCTCGTGATCGTGGGCGATTTCGACCCGGTGGCCACGCGCGCGGCGATCGCGGAGCATTTCGGCCGGGCGCCGCGCGTCCGGCTCGCGCCCGTGCTCGTGCCCGACGAAGCCGTGCAACTCGCCCGGCGTGACATGCACCTGCACGAGGATGTGCAGGTCTCGCGCGCAGGTCTCGGCTGGCAGATTCCCGGCCTCGCGCATCCCGATGCGCCCGCGCTCGACATGCTGGCGATGGTGCTCGGCCATGGCGACAGCTCGCTGCTCTGGCAGGCGATCCGCGAGAAGGCGCGCCTCGTGCACAGCATCGATGCGATGTCCTGGAGCCCGGGCACCAGCGGTCTGTTCTACATTTCCTACCTCGCCGATCCCGACAAACGCGTGCCCGCCGAGCAGGCCATCCTGCGCGAGCTCGACCGCATCGCCGCGAAGGGCGTGAGCGCCGCCGCGCTGGCCAAGGCCGTGCGCCAGGCCGTGACCTCCGAGGTCAACATGCGCAAGACCATGTCCGGCCAGGCCTCGCGTCTCGGTGCGGGCGAGGTTGTCGTGGGCGACATCAATTACACCCGCCAGTACTTCGAGCGGCTCTTCGCGCTCACCCCGGCGAAATTGAGGCAGGTGATGCACGCCTACCTTGTGCCGGAGAAGCTCACGGTCGTTTCGTCCAATCCCGCGGGGGCCGCCGCGGTGCCCGATGGCTCGGATGCCCGCGGGGCGTCCTCCCTCGATTTCGAGGAGATCATGCTGCCCAACGGCGCGCGCCTCCTGCTCCAGCCGAACCACAACCTGCCGAACCTGCACTTCCGCCTCGCTTTCGCCGGCGGGCCGTTGTTCGAGCCGGCCGGATACCGCGGGGTGAACGCCCTGCTCGCGACGATGCTGACCAAGGACACCGCGCGCCGCTCCGCCGAGGACGTGGCCCGGGCCATCGAGGCCGTCGGCGGTTCGTTCCATGAATTCTCCGGCAACAACAGCTTCGGCCTCACCGCGGAGGTGCTGCCCGGCGACGCCTCGCTCGCGCTGGAGCTCATCGCCGATGCCGTGTTGAAACCTGTCTTCAAGGCCGCGCGGCTGGAAATCGAGCGCGAAGGCGCGCTCGCGTCCCTGAAGGAAAGCCTCGATGACGTGGTCACCGTCGGTCGCAAGAAACTTCGCGGGAAATTCTTCGGCCCCCATCCCTTCGCCACCGAGAGTGGCGGCGACGAGGCCGGCCTCAAGGCCCTCGGTGTGCCTGATTTGAAGGCCTTGCGCGCCAGGCTCATGGTCTCGGGCAACGCGGTGCTGGCCGTTGCCGGCGATTTCGACGCGAAGAAGCTGGTGCCGCGGCTCAAGGCCTTCCTCGCCAAACTGCCCAGAGGCCGCGCGCCCCAGGTGCCCGCGGCCCTGGCCGTCGTGTCCGGTGATTTCATCGAAAACCAGCCGCGGCAGCAGGCCATCGTGTTCCAGGCCTTCCCCGGGCCGGGCCTGCTCGCGGCGGATTACACCGTCAGCGAGGTCGCCGACGAGCTGTTCAGCGGCATGTCGTCGCATCTTTTCGAACGCGTGCGCGAGGAGAAGGGTCTCGCGTATTTCGTGCGCTCGAGCCGCATCGTGGGCCTGCAGTCGGCGATGTTCTACTTCTACGCCGGTACCAGTCCCGAGCGGCACGGCGAGGTCATCGAGGAACTCGATCTCGAGATCGAGCGCGTGCGCTCCGGTCGCGTCACGGCGGAGGAATTGCAGCGCTGCCAGGTGCGGCTCAAGGCGGCGAAGCGCATGGGCATGCAGACGAACGGCGCCCGCGCGATGAGCGCCGCGCTCAACGCGATCTACGGCCTGCCGGTCAATGACTGGCGTGACTACGACGCGCGAGTGGACGCCGTCACGCTCGAGGCCTTGCAGGCGTTCGCCCGGCGTTACTTCGTTTCCGGTCAGCGGGTGCAGCTCGTCGTGAAACCCTGAAAATTCCCACCTGAAAATAGGTGGTTAGGCATATTGGGTCGCGCCCGCCCGGCTGGTTGTCTGGCCGGGTCATGAAAAGCTACTCAACCCTGCGATTGATCGCGCCGGCCCTGCTGGCGCTTTTGCTGTTCTTCCCCTCGATGCCTCTCATGGCCGAGGATGCTCCGGCGGACAAGAAGCTCACCAAAAATCAGCGGCAATACGACGCCGATGACGACGGCAAGCTGAGCGACGAGGAAAAGGCCGCGGCGAAGGAGGGGGCCAGGGCGAAAGCCAAGGAGACGCGCGAGGCCAACCTCGAGAAATACGACGAGAACAAGGACGGAAAACTCGACGAGCAGGAGCGTGCCAAAAAGAAGGCCGACGAGCAATCCGCCAAGGAGACGAAGAAGGCCGAACGCGAAGCCAAGAAGGCCGAGAAAGAGTCCGCCAAGGGCAAATAGACGGTATCGAGCAGGTTTTTTCGCTGTAAGGCGGGGTCGCCTGACCCCGCCTTACTTTTTGTCCGTCAGACCGCCGCTCCACTTGAGCTTGGCGCGCATGACGCTGAAATGGCGGTAGTCGCGACGCTGCACGAGGCCGAGCTGGCGCTTGGCGACCGTCACCTCGACCGAAGTGCCCTTGACCACCGTGCGGTTGCGCTGGCCGTCCATCGCCACCAGCAGCCGCGAACCGGGCGTGCAGTTGAGCACGCTGAGTTTCACGGAATCCTTGAACACGATGGTGCGGTTGCTGAGCGTGTGCGGACAGATCGGGGTCATCGCGATCACGCCGGCCGAGGGATGGATGATCGGGCCGCCGGCCGAGAGGTTGTAGGCGGTCGAGCCGGTCGGGGTGGACAGCACCAGGCCGTCGCAGAGGTAGTCGGTCACGAGTTCGCCGTCGGCCCGCACCTCGAGCCGCACGAGCTGGGAATTTTCCTCGGCCTTGATGAGCACGTCGTTGAGCGCGAGATCGCGGCGCTGTGCGCCGGTGCGGCATTCGAGCAGCGTGCGCTGCGCAACGCGGTGGTGGCCGAGCAGCATGTCGCCGAAACATGCCCGCGCCTCTTCCGGGGAAAAGCTGGTGAGGTAGCCGAGGCTGCCCTGGTTGACGCCGATGAGGGGCACGCCCTCGGCAGCGGCCTCGCTCACGGCCCCGAGCAGGGTGCCGTCGCCGCCGATCACGCAACCGGCATCGCACCCCTTGAAGTAGCCGCGCGGCAGCGAGCGCGCCGGGCGGGACTTGATGCGCCGGACGCCGACCGTCCGGGCGATGGCAATGAGTTCCTTCGCCAGCGCGGCGGCGCCGGATTTCTCGGTGTTGACGACAAAGGCGAGTCTGCGGATGAGGGCCATTTTGTTAACCACGGATAAACACAGATAAACGCAGATTTGGGAACCCCATTTTGCGTCGCGGGCCGGCCTGTCTGTGTCAATCGGTGTCCATCGGCGGTTGTTTTGAGAGTCCCAGCAGGAATTCCCGGTTACCGTCGGCACCGTGAACCGGGCACTCCCGTTCGCCGCGCAGGGCGGCTCCGGGCAACCCGCGGAGAGCGAAATCGCGCACCTCGTCGAGCACGCGCAGGCGGACGGCATCGTCACGGATGATGCCCTGGCCCTTGTCCACCTCCGCTTTGCCGGCTTCGAACTGGGGTTTCACCAGCGCGACCAGCACGCCGCCCGGTCGCAGAAACGGCCAGACGGCGGGCAGCACGTTCTTCAACGAAATGAACGACAGGTCCATGACCACGAGATCGTAGTCCGGGCGCGGCAGATCGCCGGGGGCGAGGTGGCGGGCGTTGACCTTTTCGAGGTTGGTCACGCGCGGGTCCCGGCGGAGTTTTTCGTGGAGCTGGCCGTGGCCGACGTCCACGCAGGTGGCGCTGGCCGCGCCGGCCTGCAGCGCGCAATCGGTGAAGCCGCCGGTCGAGGCACCGACGTCAAGCACGTGCGCCCCGGTGAGATCGAGCGGAAATTGTTCGAGGTAGGCGGTCAGTTTTTCGCCGCCCCGGCTGACAAAACGCGGCGGCTGGTCGATGGAGAGATCGAGGTCGGCGGGGTATTCCTTGCCCGGTTTGTCGAGCCGCTCGGTCCCATGGCGCACCCGTCCGGACATGATGAGCGCTTTGGCCTGCGCCCGCGAGGGAGAGAGGCCGCGGAAGACCAGCAGTTCGTCGAGACGCTGTTTGCTCCTGGACACGCCTGCAGGGAAACGCGCGCCCTTCCTCCCGTCCACGCCATAAAATCAGCCTGAGGTAAACACACCCTTTCCCGCCGGCCGGCTCGCGTGCCTTCGCCCGGAAGATTGTCATATAATGTATGACAAACCTCCGCCCAAGAATTCATATTGGCTCACTTTCCGAGCGCATCAAATGGGAGCGATGCCTCGGAAACTTGTCATACATTATATGACAAGTTTTCGGGGGAGTTTCTGGCGGGCGGGGGACCAGCAGGTGGTGCGGCCGCCGACTTCTTCACGGACAAGCGGTTTACCGGTGCGGGGGCAGCGGCCGCCGTTTTCCCAGCGATGCCAGAAAAGCCAGGATTGCGGAATATGGACATTGAGGTCGGGCGGCAGATGGCCGCCGGCTCCGGCGATCGTCTTGAGAGCGAGTTCGCACACCTTCCTGCATTCGCGATGCAGGGTGCGGACTTCGGCCGGCTTCAACGATCCGGCCGGACGCTTCGGGTGGATCGCGGCCCGCCAGAGAATTTCATCGGCCATCCAGTTGCCGATGCCGGGAAAGCGTTCTTGCATCAACAGCACGGCCTTGATCGGAGCGCGGGAGCGACGCCGCAGGAAATCGGCGACGGCTTCGACGGTGAATGCCTCAGAGAGGACAGCCGGGGCGATTCGCGTCCACCAAGCCGGGGCCTCCTTCCCGTGGTGAAACAGCACGGCGCCGAACATGCGCGGGTCGCTGAACACCAACTGCCGCTCCTTTTGCACGAGAATGAAATGGTCGTGTCTGGTCGCGACATAGTCCGGCGGCTCGACGCGCGTCTCGCCGGTCATGCCGAGGTGGACGCCAAGCCAGTTGTCGCCCGAAAAACGGAAAAGCATCTGTTTGGCCGCGGTCTCGGAACCGAGGAGCGTGGCTCCGGTGAGGCGGCGTTGGAGGGCGGCGGTGTCGCAGCCGCGGAACACCTTCTTGCCCTCGTGCAGGCGCACGGCGATCACTCTGGCGCCGTGGCCGGCGCTCCAGCGTTTGCGGAAAAATTCAACCTCGGCGAGTTCGGGCATAGGTCAATTAACAGGGTAAGAAAACCGCAGGTGAATACAGATCCACACCGCTGGGAAAGCCGATCTGCTGCGACAGCAGGCGCCGGGTCCCTCCGGTCGTAAATTTATCTATGAGCATCTGTCTGCCTCTATAGTTGGGCAGTCCTGCTCTTCATCGGATTTCCCACTGGTACGGATGTCGCGACAGCATCGTCGAGCCGGTGGCGGTGACGTGCACGACATCCTCCCAGCGGCAGCCGCCGAGCCCGGGGTAATAGAGGCCGGGTTCCACGGTGAGGACGGCGCCTTTCTTGAGCGGTGTCGCGACCAGCGGTGAAATGCGACCGGGATCGTGCACCTCGAGGCCGAGGCCGTGGCCGGTGCCGTGGAAGAAGCCGACGGCGCCGGACTTTTCCTGGCGCGTTTCGTAGCCGGCGTCCTCGAAACAGTCGGTGACCACACGGTGAACCTCACGGCCGTCCACGCCGGCGCGGATGGCGCGGAGCGCGCGTTTCTGGGCTTCGCGCACGGTTCCGACCATCCGGCGCTGCACTTCGCGCGGCCGGCCTTTCAGGTAGGTTCGGGTCATGTCGCCATGGTAGCCGGTTCTCAGGACCCTCGGAAACACGTCCACGATGATGAGCTCGTGCGGGCGCAGCGGGCCGGAGCCGCGCTCATGCGGATCGCAGGCCTGGTCGCCGCCTGCGACGATCGTGTCGCGCGGGTCTCCCCCTTGCTCGCGGATTGCCGTTTCGAGGGCGAAGCGCAGACGCTCGGACGTCAGGATCTGGCCGCGATGCATGAGGGTGCGGCCCTTGATGCGCGCGCTGCGGAGCATGGCTTCGACAACCTTGAAGCCGACCGAGCACAACCGGTTGCCCTCGCGCACGGCTGCGGCCTCGGCGGCGGACTTGATTTCGCGTTCGGGAAAAAGCATGCCGCCGGCGAGATCGAGCTTCAGGCCTAGCTTCGTGAGTTTCACATAAAGAAGGGCGGGGAAGTCGTCGGGCACACGGAAGCGCCGCACGCCGTGGGCGCGGGTGACGGTGGCGATGGTCTCGGCGAGACCCGCCTTGGGGCCGTACCGGGCCTTGGCTTGCGTCCGCCACGCTTCCAAGGGCAGCACACGGTCGAAACCGCCGGTCTTCTTTACGCGGCCGAACTCCAATGCGCTTTGCAGGGTGACCTTGCGTCCGCCGGGCAGGCCGAACGCGAGAAACGGATCGTGAACCTCGACCCGGCCGAAATAGAGCATGTCGGCGCTGTGGTGCGTGCTGGCGTAGAGGAGGGGAGGAATCATTTACGATTTATGATTGATGATTTCTAATCGGTCACCGGAGTGGCGGAAGCTTGCTTGGGCAAAGCACAAATCGTAAATCATAAATCGTAAATGGTTCCCATGCTCCGCCGTCGCTTCCTGCCGTTGTTCGCCGCCACGCTGCTCGTGCTGCTCACCGCCTGTGGCAACGACGACGTCCGTCAGTCCGCGCCGAAGACCGTGGACGATCGTTTTGCGATCAAGCTCGGCGAGCATACCGTGCGGTTGCAGATCGCGCTCCTGCCGGCGGAAACGCAGCAGGGGCTGATGTATCGCAAGGAGATGGGGGCCGACGAGGGCATGCTCTTCGTGTTCGACCGTCCGCAGCAGATGAGTTTCTGGATGCGCAACACCCTCCTGCCGCTCGACATCGGTTACATCGATGCCGAGGGCGTGTTGCGCGAAATCTATCCGATGTACCCGCACGACGAGCGCCCCGTCGCCTCGCGCGGGCGCATGCAGTTCGCCTTGGAGATGAACCAGGGTTGGTACCGGCAGGCCGGGGTGAAACCCGGCGCCCGGCTCGACCTGGCCGCCGTGTCCGAGGCCATTCGTGCCCGTGGACTCAAACCGGAGTCCTACGGACTGCGCTGATCCCCGCGCCCGGGTCCGGCGGCATTTTCCGCCGAAAGGCGGTTGCATCCGTCCTCTCTCCCTCGAATCTGCCCCGCCATGACCAGCATCGAGCTGCTCGTAATCCTCCTGCTTCTCGCGATGACTGTGCCCGATGCCTGTGCCTGGCTCGGGCGCCCGGCGCTGGCGTACCCGGCCTTTGTCTGTTTCGGACTGCTGGTCGGGCCGATGCTCCGCCCCGAGGTGGGGCAGATGGTGATGCAAGCCGGTCAGATCGGCTTCGTGCTGCTGCTTTTCGAGGTCGGATTGGAAATCGACCTGCCCGTGTGGCGCGAACTCAAGCGTCCGGGCGCCTGGGCGTTGCGCTGGCTCTTGTGGCAATATCCGGTGATGCTGGCGCTGGCGCGCCTGGCGGGGTTGCCGTGGCTTGAGGCGTTCGTGGCTGCGGCCGCGCTCAGCGCCTGCTCGGTCGGCATGGCGCACGCAGCCTGGAAAAGCTACCCCGGCCTGGATGCGACCGGACGGGATTTCGTGCTTCAGCTCATGGTGCTGCTCGAAGTGGTGTCAATCGTGCTGCTGGCGGTGGAAACGACCGTGCTTGGCCGCGCGCCGACATGGCTGTTCGGTCTCAAGCTGGCCGGCATGGCGCTCGTCATCTACGCCTGCAGCCGGCTGGCGGTGCACGTGACGCGCCTCCTGCAGACGGTGATGGAGAACGCCACGCAGTGGCGGCTGCACCTCGTGACGCTTTTCGTGCTGGCGACCTGTGCCGTGGGCGAGCGCCTCGGGTTGTCGGGGCCGAAGACGGCCTTTTTCCTCGGGCTCTTTTCCAGCCGCGTGCGCCATGACGACAAGAATCTCGAGGAATACCTCGCGCCGATCAGCCGGCGGTTCCTGATCCCGCTGTTTTTCCTCGCGCTGGGCACCCAGGTGCCGCTGGGCGCGCTGGTGTCCCGGGCTGCGTTGCTCGCCGCGGTGGCGGCGGCGCTGCTGATCGCCTTCCGGCAGATGTTGTTTGCCCGGATGAAGCCGGCCGGGACCGACACCAACGCGTTCCTGCTGCTCAGCCCGAATTTCACCATCGTGGCGCTCGCCGCGCAGGCGCTCCTGCACGGATCGGAGGCGGGTGCCGACGCCGGGCACTGGCTGCTGCTGGCCGGCCTGTTGATGACCATCATCTCCCTGCTCGCGCTGCCGCCGACCCGGCGCGAGGCAGGCGAGCCGGCTCACTGAGCGAAGCGATTTTTCCCCGGCGGGCATGTGGGATGCTTGACTCGACCCCGGGATAAAATCCACTCGTGCGCCGTGAGACTGTTTCACCGAATGTTCATCTTGTGCAGCCTGTTCGCCGTGCTCGGCGGTCCGGCGGTGCAATGGTATCTGCCCGAGCCGGTGGTCGTGGGGAAAACGGCGGTGAAGTTCGACGCGGCCTGCTTGGCCCATCTCTGGGTCATGAAATGCGAGCGAACGGTGGCCCGGGGCCTGCAGCCTCCCGATGGGCGGATGTTTCCCGATGAAGGGGTGCAGGCACTGATCGGGCCGGGGGTGGGGACGCCCGGGCCGTCCTGGGACGAGGCGAACGGCGCCCGTTGCGGTGACGCCCAGGCCCACCGTCTCGTGGGCGTGGTGGAGTTGCAGGTATGAGGCGGTGCGCCGCCCGGCGGCGCTTCTTCCGCTCATGCGGCCCCACCGTTACGGGTTTCCGCATGCGTTTGCCAAGCCGGGCAACGATCCGGCCTGGTCTGTGTCCCCCGTTTACCCGCGCCTGTTCGTCCGATTATGAAATTCTATCCGTGTGTTTTATGCATTCCCTGTCTTCATGGATCCGTCTCCCTGCGGAGCCGGTCCGGATTGTGCATCTCTGCAGGGAGGCCTGAGTCATGCATGGCATAACCTTTCTCCAGGACCTGGCGGTCGTGATGATCGTCGCCGGGATCGTGATGGTGATCTTCCGCCGCCTGCGGCAGCCGGTCGTGCTCGGCTACATCATCGCGGGCATGATCGTCGGCCCGCACACGCCGCCTTATCCGCTGATCCATGACGAGCACACGATCAACACGCTGTCGGAACTGGGCGTGATCCTGCTGATGTTTTCGCTGGGTCTGGAATTCAGCCTGCGCAAGCTGACCCGGGTGGGCGCACCGGCGCTGCTGGCGGCGTTGCTCGAGATCCTGCTCCTTTTCTGGGTCGGTTATGAGATCGGTCGCTTCTTCGACTGGGCGTTGATGGACAGCATCTTCCTCGGGGCGATGCTCTCGATGTCGTCCACCACCGTGATCATCAAGGTGCTCGGCGAAATGGGAAAGATGAAGGAGCGCTTCGCCCAGCTTGTTTTCGGCATCCTGATCATCGAGGACATCCTCGGCATCGCCATGATCGCGCTGCTGTCGGGCATCGCGATGACCGGCACGCTCGGTCTCGGGCAGGTCGGCCTGACGCTGGCCAAGCTCGGGCTTTTCCTCGCCGTGACGCTCGTGGCGGGGCTGATCTTCGTGCCGCGCCTGATCTCCTACGTCGCCCGTTTCAAGAGCAACGAGATGCTCGTGATCACGGTGCTGGGGCTGTGCTTCGGCGTGTCGCTCCTGGCCGTGAAGCTCGATTACAGCGTGGCGCTGGGGGCGTTCATCATCGGTGCGGTGATCGCCGAGACGCGCGAGATCCACCGCATCGAGGCCCTCATCGAGCCGGTGCGCGACATGTTCAGCGCGGTGTTCTTCGTGGCCATCGGCCTGTTGATCGATCCGCGCATGCTCATCACCTACTGGCAGCCGATCCTGCTCATCACGGCCGCGGTCGTGGTCGGCAAGATCGTCACCTGCTCCGCCGGCGCCTTCCTCGGCGGCAACGAGCCGCGCACCTCGCTCCGCGTGGGCATGAGCCTCGCCCAGATCGGCGAATTTTCGTTCATCATCGCCTCGCTGGGCGTGACCCTGAAGGTGACCAGCAGCTTCCTGTATCCGATTGCGGTCGCGGTGTCGGCGATCACGACGCTGCTCACGCCCTACCTGATCAGGGCGGCCGACGGCTCGATGGACCGGCTGCACCGGCATGCGCCGGGCGGGCTGGTCAACATGCTCAAGCTCTACACCACCTGGATCGGCCAGGTCGGCACGCAGCGCCCCGGCAACATGGCCCGCACGCTGATGTGGAAATGGGCCGCGCACATGGCGCTCAACGCCGTGCTGATCGCGGCGGTTTTCCTCGGCGGCGCCTTCATCGGTTCGCACCCGCCGGGCTGGTTCGCCACCGTCGGCCTCGGAGGCGACTGGCTCAAGCCGGCCATCTGGTTCGTGGCGGTCATCTGCTCGCTGCCCATGTTCATCGCGACCGCGAAGAAGCTGCAGGCCTTCGGCCTGTTGCTGGCGGAAACGCGCGTCTCCGAGCAGCTGGCCGGGCGTAACACGGCGGCGATCCGTTCGATCGTGGCGGCGTTCGTGCCCGCCGCCGGCTCCATCACGCTCGGCCTGTTCGTGCTCGTGCTCAGCTCCACGCTGCTGCCTTCGCTGAACGTGCTCCTCGTGCTGCTGGCGCTCGCCGGCGTGCTCGCCTGGCTGCTGTGGCGCCACTTCCACCGCGTCTACAGCACGGCGCAGGCGGCGCTGGTGGACACGTTCAACCAGCCGCCCCTGCCGAAGCACGAGCATGTCTCCGCGGCCGAATCATCGCTGCTGGCCGACGCGGACCTGTCCACGGTCACGGTTGCGGCCGGTTCGGTCGCCGTGGGCCGGCTCATCCGCGAACTCGGTCTGCGCACCCGCACCGGGGCCAGCATCGTGGCGCTCGAGCGGCCGGGGACGAAGCTCGTCAATCCCGGTCCCGACGAGGAAATTCTCGTCGGGGACAAGCTGCTGCTGCTCGGCACGCCGGCGCAGATCGAGCAGGCATTGGACCTCATCGAGCCCTGAAGCGGACTCGCGTCGTGTAGGGCGGGGTCGCCGAACCCCGCCTGGGAAGGGGAAGGTGCCGGCGAGCCGCGCCCCTACAAGGCCGGAAGGCCGGCTCATACCCTTTCTCTTTCAAAGATATAACAATGTCCCGTGGGGCAGATCCCTGTAGGGGCGCGCCTTGTGCGCGCCCGTGGGCGGACACGAGGTCCGCCCCTACAAGTTCTAATACCTTTGAATGAGAAATGGTATCAGATCACGGGCAGGCCCTGCGCGTCGGTCCGGTAGGCGGGGGTGGCGCCGTCCTGGGAGGCCACAAATCCGCCCAGGATGCTGGCGCGCTCGAGGGCGGCCGCCGGGCTCTCCCGGTGCAGAAGCAGGCCGGCGAGCAAACCGGCCATGAACGCGTCACCCGCGCCGACCGTGTCGCGCACCGTGATGGGCCGGGCGTGGGTCCAGTGCCAGCTTCCGCCGGCCAGGATGCCGGCGCCATCGCCTCCGGCAGTGATGCAGACGGCCGGGCAACCCGATTGCTGGGCGAGGGTGCGTGCGTGGCCCTCTTCGCGACCGAAGCCGGCCTCGCCACCGGCCAGCCGGGCGGCTTCGTCGGCGTTGAGCTTGAGCAGCGTGGCCTTGCGGGCGAGTTCCCGCACGAGTCCGAGGTCGTCGTAAGGGGGGCGGAGATTCACGTCGAACACCCGCAGGGCGCCGGACGGGAGGACGGCGAGCAGGCGGTCGAGCGCGGCACGGTTGGAGGGCGAGCGCTGGGCCAGGGATCCAAAAACAAGCGCGCGCGCGCCGAAGGCGGCGCGCAGGGTGTCCTCACCGGGCAGGATCTGGTCCCACGCCACGCCGGTGGCGATTTCGTAGCTCGCGTTGCCGCCGGCGTCCAGGGAGGCCTGCACGTGGCCCGTCGGCAGGCCGCGGTGTCGCGTGATGCCGTCGGTGCCGAGGCCCCAGCCCTTGAGCCGGCGGAGCAGGTCGTCGCCGAGCAGGTCGTGGCCGACCGCGCTCGCGAGGTGGGCGTGCAGGCCGAGCCGGTGCAGGTGATAGCAGACGTTGAACGGCGCGCCGCCGGGGAAGGCTCCGCGCGGCAGGAAATCCCACAGGATTTCCCCGTAGCAGACGACGGTGGGGCGGGGGTCACTCATGATCGCCGGGGGCGGGTTCGATGCCGACTTCCTGGCAGGCCCGGAGGAACGAGGCGGCGCTCCACGCCTGGAACGCCTTGCCCATGGGGCGTCCGGTCTGCCCGTGGGCCCATTCGTTGAACTCCCACTCGTGGTCGGCTCCGAGCTGGTTGAGCTGGGCGAGGCGCACGAGTTCGCGGCTGGCGACCTCGTGGAATCCGAGGCGGTGAATGAACCGCACCCACATGCCGCCGATGAAGGGCCAGACGCCGCCGTTATGGTAATGGTGGGGCAGGTTCAGCAGGTTGACCGTGTAGTAGGCCTTCCAGTCGGGGTCGCCGGCCTGCACGACGGGATAGAGATTGGTCACGGGCCAGGGCTGGTTGACGCCGACGCCCCACATGAAGCGGAAGGCGGTGCGCGCGCGGTCCACGTCGAGGAGGTTCATGAGGAAGGCGAGGATGTTGGCGTACGTGTCGCAACGCCAGCTGTACGAGAAGGGCGTGATCTCAGCCAGGAGGTACTGGGAGTCGCCGAGGCCGGACTGACGGTGGGCGAAGCGATTTTGCGCGGAGATGGCCGCGGGATCGATTGGCTTGGTGCTCGGCCAGAACAGGTCGAGCACCCGGCCGCGGATGCGTTGCGAAGCCCGCAGGTAGTCGGCGGCCCGGTCGAACTGGCCCATCAGCTCGAGGATGCGGCCGTAGCAGACGTTGGCGCGGAACCAGAGCACCTCGTCGTAAAGCACGTTGTAGCTGCGCCCGAAGAGATCGGTCCAGTCGCCGGCCTCGGGGATCTCCAGCAGGCCGTCGTTGTTGGAGTCCTGGGCGCCGAGCCAGTGCATGATGGTCTGCAACCGGCCGGCATGGCGGTAGAGCAGCGACAGGTCGCCGGTGCGGTAGGCGTAGTTGTAGATCGCGATGATGAGCCAGAGGCCGCTGTCGATGGACGCGATGCTGCCCACGCCGGAGTAGTCGGCCTCGCCGCTGTCGATGCGGACGTTGGCCGGCACCTGGCCGTTGGCGGTGGTCGCGTTGAGCAGGGTCTCGAGCGTGGCGAGCGAGCACAGCCGGATGTCCTCGTCGTCGAGCTGGAGGGTGTTCCAGACCGTGATCGCGCCGTCGCGGGCCCACACGCTGCGATAGTTGGCGTCGGTGCCGGTGACGGTGTTGTGATTGAGCGAGCACGCCGAAAACCCGAGCGGGGTGATGTTGCGGCGGACGGCGGCGATGGCCTGCTCGTAGGCGGTGGCGAGAAAGGCGCGCTCCTTTTCCGTCAGCGAACCGAGCTGCGTGCCGCTGAACAGCATCCGGAAACCGGGCTCCATCTGTTCGCGCTTCACGCGGGACTTTTCCTTGGTCGGGATCACGCAGACGATCCCGTGGTGGCAGAGGCCGTCGAGCACGCCGTCGGCCAGGATCTGGCGCGAACTGTAGGTCGGCACGTCCACCGTCGCCTCGTAAAGCTCGGGCAGGGTGTTCTCGAGCACGATGCCGCGCACGCCGGGCAGGCGGAACATGCTGGCGTCGTTGCCGCTGTCGCCGGCCACGAGCACGGTGTCGAGGGGGATCTCGAGGCGGTCGCACAGCCACCGGAGGGCGCCGCCCTTGGTGGCGTTGCGGGGCAGGATGTCGAGGTCGCGGGAACTGGAGTACACCACCTTCACCCGCAGGCCGGCGTCCGCCAGGCGCTGCTTCAGGTCGCGCAAGGCGCCCGGCGTGGCATGGTCGAGGAACCAGCTCGACTTGAACTCGTGCTGGTAGGCCTGGGGCTGCCGGCGCATGCCGGGGAAATGTTCGGCGATCTCGAGGACCTTCGCGAGGTCCCAGCCCTCCGTCAGATGATGCCGGAACTCGTCGAGCCGGCGGCCGGCCTTCACGTCGTGGATCTCGGCGCCGACGCCGCCGACGTAGTAGTCGGCGGTCGGGAGGATGCCGTCGTCCACGAAGCGCCGGAGGTCGTCCACCAGGCGCCCGCTGTTGTAGACGAGCAGCGGACGGGCCTCCGGCGAAAGCGCCTCCCAGGCGGATTTGAAGCGCGCGGTGGACTCGGGATTGCCGAGCAGCGTGCCGTCGAGATCGGAGGAGAAGAGGCGGATGAGCGGGGGGGCGGTTTCCGACATGATGGCGGCTATTGGCGGCGGACGGACATGACCGGGCAGGGGGCGTCGCGCATGATCTGCTCGGCGGTGCTGCCAATGAGCGCGCGCTTGAGGCCGCTGCGGCCCTTGGTCGTGAGGACGATGAGGTCGATGGACTGATTCCGGACGAGGTCGAGGATGGCCTCGGCGGGTTTGCCGTGGAGCACGGCATGCTCGGCGCGCACGCGCGGCGGGAGCAGCTGCTGGCTCATTTCACCGAGGCGCTTGAGCGCCGCGGTGCGCTGGCGGATCTGTTCGTCCTTGTCGGTCTTGCCCGGGGCGGGCAGCACGTGGACGAGGTGGATGCGCGCGGAGAACTTCTGCGCGACCGGGACCGCGTAGCGCAGCGCCTGCCGCGACTTGCCCGAGAAGTCGAGGGGCACCAGGATGCGGAGCAGGCGCGGGTAGGAGGTGCGCACGCGGCCGAGGACGGAGGAGGTGCGGGTGGCGCTCATGCAGCCTTGCCTCCTTCGGCCGGCATGTCGGCCGGGTGGTTCTGGCGGAGCTTGTCGCCCAGCTGCGTGGTCTGCGTGCCGAGGCGGCGGCGGAACAGGCGCTGGAAGAAGGTGTTGTTGGGGATGAGCACGCTTTCGGATTCCGAGACCTTCAAGGTGGTGAAGATCAGGCTGAGGTCGGAGACGCGACCCTTGATGTTGTCCGAAGGAAATTCAAGCTCGTCGCCGACGGAGAACGGCTTGAACAGCACGAGGACGAACGTGCACAGGAGATTGCTCAGCACGCTCCAGACGGCGACGAAGCCGATGGCGATGAGGCCCAGCACGGAACCGAGCACCGCCATGATCGTGCCGAGCTGGAAGCCCCAGATCGTCAGGATCATGGCCGCGGCGGCGAGCAGGACCGCGGAGCGGATCAGCAGGCGCACCGGCGCCAAGGCGAGGCGCGGCAGGCCGGCCCACTGGGCGAACTTGATGATGCGTCCGCGCAGCCCGTAGAACAGGAAGAGCGCGACGGTGAGCACGATGGTGCTTTCGATGAGACGGGCTAGGGTGGAGGAGTCGATGGAATGGATGGTCATGATGAGTGGGGATGCGGGTGGCAGGGGATCAGTCGCCGTCGTTCCACGGTTCGTCCCATTCGTTGTCGGTGAAGGCGAGGGCGGTGGCCCGCTCCTCGACGAGGCTGGTGAGCTGCTGGGCGATGCCCGTCCAGGTGAAAAGGCTGCGGGCCTTGTGCGCGCCCATGCGGGCGAGGCGGTGCGAGAGCCGCGGGTGCTTCATGATCTTCACGATCGAGATGCCGAGATCCTCCTTGTCGAAGGTGTCGGCGTAGAGCGCATGGCGCCCGAAGGTCACGGCGCGGAACAGGCCGCCGTGCGTGGTGATGACGGTGGGCGTGCCGCAGGCCATGGCCTCGATCGCGGTCATGCCGAAAGGCTCGTAGCGGCTGCTCAGGACGAAGACGTCGGCGGCGCGGTAATGGTCGGCGAGATCGGCGTCGGCGACGAAGCCGGAGAATTTGATGCGGTCGGCGAGGCCGAGGGTGGCGGCCTGCGCCTGCAACTCATCGAAGATGCGCTGCTCGTTGGTGTTCATTTCGGCGCCACCCACGGCCAGATGGAGCACCGCTTCCGGTTCGCGCGTGGCGACGATCGAGAACGCGTCGATGAGCAGGTCGTAGCCCTTGTTGCGGGCGAGCCGGCCGATGGCGAGGACGACCTTGCCCTCGAAGCCGAGGCGCTGGCGGATCGCGTTGCGCGAGGCGGCGCTGATCGGGAAGAAGCGGTTGTCGTCGTAGCCGGGTGGGATCATGTGCACCTGCTCGGCGGGCGCGCCGTAGTCCTTCACGATCATGTCGAGCTGGTCGGGCGTGGTTGCGATGACCTGGTCGCAGTGGAGGTAGAGCAGGGTCTCCTCGTTGATGCGCTGCGTGAAGTTGTACTTCTTCTCGAAGCGCGCCGCGTCCTCCGGGAAATCGCGCTCCATGAGCTGCTTTTTCCAGAGGCCGAGCGAGTGGGGCGTGTGCACATGCGGCACGTCGAGGGCCTCGGCGAGGCGCTGCGTGGCGAAGCCGGCGTCCCAGTAATGGCTGTTGAAGAACTGGTACTTCAGGCCGTGGAGCTTGATGAAGCGCAGGGCGTTCTCGGCCCACTCGGGCAGGTGCTGCACGAGGTACTCCTTGTCGATGAAGTTGCGGCCGCCGCAGGGCACGCGGATGACGCGGACGCGCTCGTTGAGCACGTCGATCTCGGGCTGGTCCTCGAAGCGGCGGGTCCAGATGTCCACCTCGAAGCCGAGCTGGGCGAGTTTCTTGGCGAGTTCGAGCACGTAGACCACCTGGCCGCCGGTGTCGGCGGCGCCAAGCGGCGGCTCGGCGGCGACGTAACCATGGGTGGAAACCATGCCGATGCGCGGAAGCGCAGACTCAGGAATACTGACTGACATATGACTGTGTGGGTTTTGCCCCCGCAGGCTGTGAGTCGCAGGCGAGGGCAGATGAGCGTTGACGCGGCCGTGACCGCGGGCCCGGAGAATCCGGGCGATGACGCCGCTCACGAATCCGATCTCTAGTGCAACGAGAGAAACAACGAAACACGGGCGTCGAAACGTGAGCGACCCCGAGGCAAAATACAGCGTGGTTGACGGCCAGGGCCAGAAAAAGTTTCGGGATTTCCGAAGAAATTTTCTCATGCACGGCGCGCGTGACATCAGCGCGGGCGGAAGACGGCCGCGGCAGTCCATCGTTGGCCCGCGGGTGCGCTTGTTGAACGGAGTGCGGTGGCTTCAGTGGACGGCGATGAAACCCCGCATCCTCGTCCTGCTCGCCTGCCTGCTTGCCGTGTCGCTCCGCGCCGAGCGCGTTTACGTGCTCCACGACGCCGGCGTGCCGCAGGCGGCCTACGCGGCGCGCAAGCTGGGAGCGGAACTCGGGCGCCAGGGCCATGTGCTGCTGGCGGAGCGCGCCGGTTACGAGCGGCTGATCAGCCTCGCCGTGCATCGCGAACGGCTCGCGCCCGAGGCGTACCAGATCATCCCGGAGGGGAGGGTGATCACCGTTTACGGCGGCGACTGGCGCGGTCTCATCTACGGCGCGCTCGCTCTGGCCGAAGCGCTGCGCCACGGCACGCCGCTGGCGGAGGTGAAGCCCGCGGCGGAGCAGCCGCGCCTGCCGTTCCGCGGCATCAAGTACAACGTGCCATGGGAAACCTACCGCGAGAGTTCGGCGCTCGACCAGCACCTGCCGGTCGCGAAGGACCTGCGGTACTGGGAGGCGTTTCTCGACATGATGGTGGCCAACCGGTTCAACGTCGTGAGCCTTTGGAACATGCACCCGTTCACCTTCATGGTGCGGCCGGGGAATTTTCCCGAGGCGAGCCCGTGGTCGGACGAGGAGCAGGAGCGGTGGCGGCAGCTCTACCGCGGCATCTTCCGCCTCGCGAAGGAGCGCGGCCTCGACACCTACATCGTCCACTGGAGCATTTTCGTGAGCAGGGAGTTCTCCGTCGCGCACGGCGTGGCGAAGGAGAACTTCTACCCGCACTACTACGTGGACGGCGACTCGTCGGAGATCGTGCGCCGGTACATCCGCGAGAGCGTCACGCAGGTGCTCAACGAGTATCCCGATCTCGACGGCATCGGTCTCTCGCACGGCGAGGGCATGGCTGGCATGACGCCGCTCGAGCGCCAGCAGTGGATGGACGACGTGATCGTCGCGGGCATGCTCGACGCCAACCGCAAGGTGAAACTCATCCACCGCGTGCCGTTCTCCTCCGGCCTGTCGTCGGCCGGCGGCACCAGCGCGCATGTCGAGGAGGTGACGCGCGCCGCGATGGAGAAGCTGGAGGACCGTTTCGACGGCCCGATCTGGGCCGAGATGAAATTCAACTGGTCGCACCCGTACTCGACCCCGAAGCTCGTGAAGGTCCACGGCGGCAGGCTCGGCGACACCTACTTCAAGCCCGTGCCGAAGAACTACAAGGTCGTGTGGATGGTGCGCAACGAGGACTTCTTCGCCCTCCGCTGGGGCGTGCCGGATTTCATCCGCCAGCACATCGCGCTCAACGGCGGCCAGGATTACGTGGGCGGCTACTTCCTCGGTTCCGAGTGCTACATTCCCGCGCTCGACTACTTCACCGCCTTGAAGGACCCGGTGGACTGGACGTGGGCGTTTGAGCGCCAGTGGCTGTTCTACATGCTCTGGGGGCGGCTGCTCTACAACCCGGAGACGCCCGACACCGTGTTCCAGGCGGAGTTCAACCGCCGCTACGGTGCGAAGGGCGACAACCTGCTGCGCGCCTACGCCCTGGCCTCGGCCACGCAGCTCCGGCTCAACTCGCTTTTCGACACGCGCTGGGACTTCACGCTCTACGGCGAGGGCTTTCTCGCCTTGCAGGGCGATTACACGAAATACATCGGCATCGACCGGCTCATCGCCTCGCCCGTGCTCGATCCCGACTACGTCTCGATCAAGGACTACGTCGAAACCATGGCCGCGGGCGGGGCCTTCGGTCCGGAGCGCATGACTCCGCCCGCGCTCGCCGACCTGCTCGAGCGCGATTGCCTCGAGGCGTTGAAAATCGCCGGTGCGGTGGATACGACCGGCAACGCCACGCTGCGCTACGAGACCGCCGATGTGCAGGCCTGGGCGCGGCTCGGCCTGCATCTGGCCGAAAAGCTGCGCGGCGGCCTGGCGCTGCACCGTTTCCGCCTGAAGGGCGACGCCGCGGACCAGCAGGCGGCGATCACGCACCTGGAGAAGGCCGTCGCGGAGTGGGACGAACTCGTGGCGCTTACGCGCCCGCTTTACCGCGACATGCCGCTCGTGCACTACAACCACAACTTTTTCCACACGAATCGGGACAACCTCTTTCACTGGGCCTTGGTCCGCGACGAAGTGGCCAAGGACGTTGAGGTCGCACGCACGGCCCGACACACCCCGGCGGCACCGTAGCCCGGCGGGCGGCAAGGGCACCGGTATAGCGGAAAGCTGACCCTCGCATGCGGGAATGCCTCATAGGCCTGCCTTCAGCCGGGTGGTAGGGTGACCGCATGAACCTATTGCTCCTCATCGTCATCCTGTTGCTTCTCTTCGGCGGCGGCGGCTTTTACCTGGGCGGACCGGCGGTCGGTGGAGGCGGCCTCGGGCTCGTGCTCCTCATCGTCCTCATCATTTACCTCATGGGCGGCTTTCGCGGTCCCAAGGTCTGACAGGCGATCGCGCGATCCGCAGCGCGGCGGCTGCGGGGCTGATCTGCCTGTTCGTCTGTAGCGGCAGTCGACGACCACCGCTACACCTTCACCCTCACTCCTCCTCGAGGTTCTTGCGGCGGTCGACCTTCTCGACCTTGAACTCGTCCTTCGGGAGGATGTTGTCGGTGGCCATCACCGCGACCGGCAGCTTGGTTTTGATCCACAGCTCGGCCTCCTTAAAATATTTGGCGCTGGCGCTCTCGAGCGCCTCGCCGACGGTCTTCACCGGGAGCATGCGGCCCTTCTTCGAGGCGTTGAAATCATAGGCGCCCTTGAAGATGCGCTCGACGGTGGAGTGGGGGCTGGCGTTTTCGGGGATCTGCACGACCCAGCCGACCAGGTCCTGCTTCGGCAGGTTGCCGGCGGGGTCGGAAAGGAGCACCACGAACTGTTTCTTCGGCGCCGGCGGCTTGATGTCCTCGTCAGCGGCGGGCGCGGTGACCTCGTTCATCTCCTCGACGATCTCGCGCAGGACGGAGGGGTCCAGCTTGTGCTTCTTGAGAATCTCGGCGACCTGGTTGATTTCGATTTTGGCCATGGCGGGAAAGGGAAGGGGAGACATGAACCACGAAAGGCCGGAAAGGACACGAAAAAATTCCGGGCCGCCGGCGGGGAGGCGAAAGCCAGACGAAGAACAAACGGAGTGAACCACGGATGGACACAGATGAACACGGACCAGGAGCTTGGCTTACCCCGCGTGGTCGGGGCCTTTCATCTGTGGCTAAAGCTCCTGCCCAGGCTGTTGCCCGGTTTTTGAGACGGTTGGCGTTTTCCCCGGGGGCTGTCACCTGAATGGCGAGAGGCGCATGGGTTTCGCCTTGCCGAAAGCGCCGGCCTGGCCTCCTTAACACGCACCCCACCCCCGGCCCGCCCCATGCCGCTCATTACCTCTGACCAGGTTAAGTCCGACTATGATGTGATTGTCGTTGGTTCCGGCGCCGCCGGTGGCCAGACGGCCTATACCCTCACCATGGAGGGCGCAAAGGTCCTCATGCTCGAGGCCGGCCGCGATTACGACCCGGTGCAGGAGACGCCGATGTTCCAGACCAATGGCCAGGCCCCGTTGCGCGGCGTGGCCACGCCCGACAAACACATGGGGTTCCACGATGCCACGGTGGACGGCGGCTGGCAGGTGCCCGGCGAACCGTACACCAACGCCTCTGACGACCCGGCGAAGCAGTTCGAATGGTGGCGCGCGCGCATGATGGGCGGGCGCACGAACCACTGGGCGCGCCACTCGCTGCGCAACGGCCCCTACGACTTCAAGCCCCGCAGCCGCGACGGCCTCGGCTTCGACTGGCCGTTTACCTACGAGGAACTCGCGCCGTGGTACGACAAGGTCGAGATGCTGGTCGGCGTCTACGGCGAGAACGAGGGGCTTGAGAACACGCCCGATTCCTCGCCCGGCGTGCTCCAGCCGCCGCCCGCGCCGCGCGCCCACGAACTGCTTGCGAAGAAGCACATGGCGCCGCTCGGCATCCCCGTCATCCCGATCCACCGCGCCGTGCTCACGCAACGGCAGGACGGCGAGCGCCTGGCGAAGATCCTGCACCCCGGCAACCCGAAGGCCCAGCGCATCCTTGCGCAGGCGATGAGCGAGCGCGCCGCCTGTTTCTGGGCCACGCCCTGTGGCCGCGGCTGCGCCATTCGCGCGACCTACCAGTCCACCACCGTCCACCTGCCGCCCGCCCTTGCCACCGGCAACCTCGACCTTCTGCCCAACGCCATGGTGCGCGAGGTCACGCTCAATGCGAAGGGCCTGGCCGACGGCGTCATCTACATCGATCGCATCACCGGCACCGAGCGCCGCGCCAGGGCGCGCGCCGTCGTGCTCGGCGCCAGCTCCTGCGAGTCGGTGCGCGTGCTGTTGAATTCCAAGTCCGTCCGTTTCCCGAACGGCCTCGCCAACACCACCGGCCTCGTCGGCAGGTACATCACCGACACCGTCGGCGCGAGCCTCAGCGCGCAGATCCCGGCGTTGGAGAGCCTGCCGCCGCACAACCAGGACGGCGCCGGCGGCCTGCACGTCTATTCGCCTTGGTGGCTCTACAAGGAACAGCTGCGCGGCGACCTCGGCTTCGCGCGCGGCTACCACATCGAGTTCGGCGGCGGACGCTCCATGCCCGGCATGGGCGTGGGCGCCGGTCTCGAACGCTACACGCGCGGCAGCTACGGCCTGAGGCTCAAGGAGGACGCCCGCCGCTACTACGGTTCGTTCATGTTCTTCTCCGGTCGCGGCGAGATGATCCCCAACGAGGGCTCGTTCTGCGAACTCGATCCGACGGTGAAGGACAAGTGGGGCGTCCCGGTCCTCCGCTTCCACTGGCACTGGTCCGACCACGAACTGCGCCAGGCGCAGCACATGGAGAAGACCTTCACCGAAATCGTCGAGGCCATGGGCGGGCGCGTGCTCGGCTCCAACGCCAGCCGCCGGCGCGTCAGTCCCGATGCGCCGATCGAGAAAGGCGGGCGCATCATCCACGAGGTCGGCGGCGCCATCATGGGCGATGATCCCCAAAAATCCGTCGCCAACCAGTGGTGCCAGACTTGGGACGTGCCGAATCTTTACCTCACCGATGGCGCGACGTTCCCGTCCAACGCCGACAAGAATCCCACGATCACGATCATGGCCCTCGCCTGGCGCGCGGGCGAACACCTGCTCGCGGAAATGAAAAAAGGGAACTTCTGACCATGAGCTTTCGGCATTCAGCGTCCGACATTCAGGGTTACCGCAGCGGCATCCGGGTCTCTCCACTTCCAACTCTCAACTTTCAACCCCGATGAGCTCCCGCGAATCGCTCCCCCGCCTCGACCGTCGCACCGCCCTCAAGTGGATGCTCACCGCCACGGCCTCGATCGCCGTCACCGACCGCGTGGCCGCCGCCGTGAAACACCAGGCCGCCGAGCCGGCCGCGAAGGGGTACGGCACCGACCCGTTCATGAACCAGGAGTATGAGCCGGGCGCGTTCTGGCCGCTCACGATGACCGACCATCAGCGCCGCATCGCCGCCGCGCTCTGCGGGCTCCTCATCCCGGCCGAGGGCGACATCCCCAGTGCGGCCGACCTCAAGGTCCACGACTTCATCGATGAGTGGATCAGTTCGCCGTATCCCGACCAGCGCGGCGATCGCGAGATCGTCCTGTCGGGCCTCGCCTGGATCGACCGTGAGGCCAACGCCCGTTTTGGCGCCGGCTTCGCCGATCTGAGCCACGCGCAGAGATGCGCCATCGCCGACGATCTTTGCCACGCGCCCGACGCCAAACCCGAGCACGCGGAGGGTGCGAAGTTCTTTGCGAAGTTCCGCGATCTCACGACCAGCGGTTTCTTCACCACGCCTGTCGGCATGCGGGACATCGGTTACGTCGGCAACACCCCCCTCATCGAATTCAAGGGCCCGCCGCCCGAGGTCCTCGCCAAGCTTGGTTTGGCTTAACCACAGAGGCCACAGGAACAGATGACGACGGCAGGACCCGACCCCCGGACGGGACGAGGCGGGGCGTTCGCCAATGCTGCCAGACGGCTCGGCCTGGCCGTCCGTAGGCCTGGCGAAGAATGGGGATCGGCCCTTGCCGCAACCCATTCGTCACGTCTTGGCGTAATCCCCGCTTGGTCATGACGGCATGTTACATTGCCAGTTTGCGCGATGTATGGCGGCGCTCGCGTCGTCCCGGGATGCAGCCCAAGGCGGGTACCGGCCCTTGCAGTTCCCCTATGCCTTTTGGCCAATTGCAACTCGCGAGCAGAGCATAACAAAAAAGGAGTGTTCAAACGCGCGTGTTCGTGTTTTCGTCTGCGCGGTTTGTTTCTGTTTCAACCCCACCCCTCAACCCCCTCATGAATCCCTCACGTCTGTTCACGGCCAGTTGCGCCGCCCTGATCGTCACTGCCATGAGTTTCGCCCTGCGCGGCGGAGCCACGGGCGACTGGATCACCCAGTTCAACCTGACCAACGAGCAAGCCGGTTGGGTCAATGGCACGGCCTTCTGGGGCTTCACGCTCGCCATGATGTTCGGCGGTCCGCTCGTGGACGCGCTCGGATTCAAGCGCATCCTCGGCATCGCGTTTGTCGGCCACCTCGCCGGCATCCTGCTGACGATCTTCGCGTGGGATTTCTGGAGCCTCTTCACCGGCACGCTCCTCTTCGGCATCGCCAACGGCTCGGTCGAGGCGGCCTGCAATCCGCTGGTCGCGACCCTCTACCCGAAGGACCAGACCACCAAGCTCAACCATTTCCACGTGTGGTTCCCCGGCGGCATCGTGATCGGCGGCGTGCTCGCCTTCCTCTTCGGCAAGCTGGGTCTTGGCTGGAAGATCCAGTTCGCCACCATGCTGATCCCGCTCGCGGCCTACGGCTTCATGTTCTTCGGCCGGCACCAGGAAATGCCCAAGACCGAGCGCGTGCAGCGCGGTGAGAGCACCGGCTCGATGTTCGCGGCCTGCTTCGCCCCCGGTTTCATTCTGATGGTCGCCTGCATGTTCCTCACGGCCTCGACCGAGCTCGGTTCCGGCCAGTGGATTCCGAACATCCTCTCCCACGCCGGCGTTTCGGGCATCCTGGTGCTCGTCTGGATCAACGGCCTGATGGCCGTCGGCCGCATGTTCGCCGGTCCCTTCGTCCACAAACTCTCGCCCATCGGCATGCTCGTGATGAGCGCCATCCTCTCGACCATCGGCCTCTACTGGATGAGCCACTCCAGCGGCAACATGCTGTTCGTCGCCGCCACGGTCTTCGCCTTCGGCGTGTGCTTCTTCTGGCCCACGATGGTCGGCTTCGTCGCCGAGAACTACCCGAAGACCGGCGCCCTCGGCATGGCCATCATCGGCGGCGCGGGCATGCTCTCCGTAAGCTTCGTGCTTCCGATCATCGGCAAATGGTATGACACCGGCATCGCCGAGCGCACGCCCGCCGGCGCCGCGCCGACCGGTGACGCCCTCGCCGCCATCCAGGCCGCTGCCGGCCTCGAAGCCCTCGGCAAGGTCGCCATCCTGCCCGTCGTCCTCACCGTTGTCTTCATTCTCATTGCCGTGCTGAAGAAGAAGCCGGCCGCCAGAGCCGCTCATTAAGCGGCGTTGGAAGTAACAAGTGACAGGTAACAAGTGACAAGAAACGGTCCGGACACCCTCTTGCTACTTGTTACTTGATCCTTGTTACTTTCGGTTTCCGTTCATTGCGCCCGGTCCGTCTGCTTTCCGATTTCTGAAATCGTCATCGTAACTCGTAAATCGAAAATCCTATGCCTCGCTCCGTGACCCTCTTCACCGGCCAATGGGCCGATCTTCCTCTCGTCAAGCTGGCGCCGCTGGCCAAGCGCCTCGGTTACGACGGCCTCGAGCTCGCCTGCTGGGGTGACCACTTCGACGTCGATGCCGCCGTCTCCTCCGACAAGTATCTGAAGGAGAAGTGGGAGGTCCTGCTCGACAACAACCTCACCTGCTTCGCCATTTCGAGCCACCTCGTCGGCCAGGCGATTTGCGACCTGATCGACGAGCGGCACAAGGCGATCCTCCCGCCCGATGTGTGGGGGGACGGCGAACCCGAAGGCGTGCGCAAGCGCGCCGCCCGGAAGATGGCGCAGACGGCCAAGGCCGCCCGCCGCTTCTTCGACGCCAAGCCCGGCGGCAAGAAAGGAGCCCCGGTGGTGG